>Ga0325404_1000020_pt1 | contig 139255 bp, 93 predicted proteins | sample PopdelMetagenome_18_FD_205664 | JGI IMG/M metagenome (GOLD analysis project Ga0325404, IMG submission 205664) | Populus deltoides microbial communities from Bellville, Georgia, United States - Xylem-Control-R1 | ecosystem: Host-associated > Plants > Phyllosphere > Stem > Wood/Secondary xylem...
CGACCTATAACATCGGCCCATTAAAATGCACTGTAACAAAGAGAAGGTAAAGGAAGCCCAAGAAGAAAATCGAGATGCTCATTTACAGTGCAAAATACCCTAATCAACGAACATGATCATGGCATTAAACACACCCTTCCTTCTAGTTTATTTGTTATGATCATGGTAAGTCACCTTCAAGCTTGCTGACAGTTTTCAGCACCCCCGTCCGTCTTGCACTTGATGCAGTCAATATTTTACTTTAAGCACAGTTTCCTGCACAAAAAAGAAAACGATGAAGTGGGAAGATGCAGCAAGTGTGAATGTTTTATTTCTACATAAGTTTAGCAGATCATATATATGTAGAGGCATCATAAGGCATGCAAGGGTCGTTGCTGTGATGACATATATGGTTTATACCTTCATTGTGGCACAAGAAACCATGTTACTGTATATATATTGAAATTATCATTGATATATAAACACAAATAAATTATATATATATATATATATATATATATATATATATATATATATATATATAGAGATAGAGAGAGAGAGAGAGAGAGAGAGAGAGAGAGAGAGAGAGAGAGAGAGAGAGAGAGAGAGAGAGAGAGAGACCACAAATTGGTCAATTTAAAAAGATAACAACACTTGACTTCGGGCTTCCCTCCTGTCGGCTTAAAAAGAATGGAAATTTAATCCCAGTTGGCCGGTGTACAGAAGGGGACCAGAAAATCCCTAGTGGCCGCGACTATAATTCCCTTGCCCTTTCCCTCTTCTAAGACAATTTGTTCTAGTCAAATTATATAAATAATTTAATAAATTTATTTATGAACAAATAAGATTGGTTGAAGCTAAAGAAAACATCTAGATGTGTCAACCTATAATAACAGTTCAAAATAATCATAATTTTTAATTTGACTATTAGATCATATTTAAATTTTTATAAGATTTTTTAAAATACGTGAACTATCAGATATTTAGATATTAAAAATCTCGTCGAGGCTCCGGTTTTAGCAGTTTTTATGATTTTCCTTGTTATTTTTAGATTTTATGCTTTTTTTTTGTAATTTTGGATTTTTATTTTTATTTTCTAATTAAAATAAAATTTTTAATTTATTTAAGACTTTGTAAACTTTCTAAGAAAACCATGCTGTATTATTATAATTTTTTAAAAAATAAACTTGTAAATTTAAAGTTCAAATCTCCATCATTGATCTTTTCGCTTATAAAAAGTTGTTTGATTATTGATATCTGCAGTTTCTAGCTGCGTCACCTTCATTTAAAAAAGAAAAAGAAAAAGAAAAAGAAAGAACATTGAACTGCTCCAAGTCAATAAATAAATATACATGTGACATAATTAACAGTTTATTTATTTATTAATTAATTAGAAAGGATAACATCGGTTCGGTAGCAGTACTGGTCCATGGTCGACCCTTTCAACATTTGATCAAGGATCATGATATTCTTGCTAGCTAGGGATTTGCCTCACTTATAATTAATTTCACTTGTGAAAATATTGAGGTGCTCTTGACTTTTTGAAAGATATTATATATACTCTGATATTCTATAAATCTTGCCATTGATTCTAAATTCCATTAATTATTTGAATTGGGTGAAACAAATTAATAAAATATAAATAATTACATTTATTTTACCATCAAGGAAAGTCATTTTTTGCAAGCTCGAGACAGCAAGAGAGCTGGCAACACAGGCAACATGGAAACAGAAGAAAAGAGAAGCTTCTTATTTATTGTTGATCCTCAATATATATTTAATTATAAGATGACACCTCATCACTAATTATCATTTAAGGATACATTCTAGTACTTCACCTAACCTTGCTATTACATGCAAGAGGGCACGCATAGCTCATTTAAGACAGCACAAGTACAGGTTATCAGACAACTCCTATACATGTTGAAAACTTCCATGATTTCCTGTGACAAGGAAAAGAAGACGAAGGTTTTTAGATGCAACAGCACATAGCACTGGCGGACAGATAAGAAAAGCGCATCATTACGAAGTAAAGAACCGAACTAGCTAATTAATAATTTCCCTGATGAAATGTGATTAAGATTAAGAAATATACTGTTTTAAACAAATTGCAACTCATGCTGAGGAATTTGGAAGATAAAATGGATCGAGTATGGAGAAAACCTAGCTAGGGCATGCATGCTTTGCTTTTTGAAAATTTTCCAACGAAAAGGAAAATATTATTGTTTGCCAATTCAGATTACGTACAGAAAGTGGGATTAATTCTTGGGAAACTGGTTTCTCTTTGGAAACTGCTTTGCTTATTGAACTGGTTTTGTTGGATCCAATTTAATTGGTTTTAAACTTTTAAAATTGAAGCTGAATTACCAAATCAAATCAAAATTATTTTTTAGTTTTTTAATCGGTTAATTTAGTGTTTTTCCGACAAGTTTTTATTTTTATTTTCTTGATTTAATCGGTTTTGAGGATTTTTTTTCTTCTTATCCCCTGATCATCAATAGAAATCTTGAACTGAGATAAACATTTCACTAAGCTCAAATTTGTCCCAGTTAATGTAAAGGGTGCCGAGCATTTTAGGCCTTAAGTTAATATAAAGATGGTGTTGATCAGTGTGCTAACTATTCGGTTCACAGGCAGTATTTGTGCAATTATGAAAATTCTCACCATGCATCTAGTTTGAATACAAGAATGCCGAATGAAAAAGGAAAAAAGAAAAGAATAATCGCATAATTATTTAATGAAAATACACCAAATATTCCATCATTAAATTGCTAGCAAGGCACTTGCAAAGTAACAGCAACATAAGGTGTTGAATATCCTCAGAGAATGGAGCAAGGGTCATGATGACCCTGATAATAGGATGGGAACCCAATGGCAACTACCTCACACTGCTTACAGCAACTGGGGAAATTATGAGGAAGTTTTAGTTTTTCAGTTTCCAAGTCTTCTTTCTTATACGGGCCAACGCTAATGAACTCCGCCACCTTTCCAGCTTTTCTGAGTTTATTAGCCAGCACCACTGGGTCTACGATTCCAACCACTATCAGTGTTCCCTTTTCACTATTTATGGCAATCTGGTCAATTCCTGATCAAATTCCAAAATAAACCTGTAATTAATATTAGTGTTTACTAACACTTTTCATATGCCTTTGGAAAATCCCTCGGCAAAATATATCTTTTATAGAAAATTGTTAGCATTGCAATCACACACACACACACACACACACACAGACACGATTTGCGACAGCATATGCGCGGTTGCAGAATCCATGAAGAAGACGCTCGCATATGCGGTCGCAAAACGGGCGGTTTCTCTTATAGCTAGCGACATGTATATATATGGCTTTTGATCAATAATATTGTTATAAATTAAGACCTTCGATTTTGCCAACCGTTTTCATCAACTCCTTCTTGCACCTCAAGCAGTTGATATTAACCTTCAACACTGTTTTCTGCAAAATTAAGATGTAATATATAAAAACACATAAGGTTGAGGTGGCAATATTATTAAGAGATCAAAAGCTGCAAGTATTGCTAGCACAAGGAATGTATAAATATTACAGCTGAAGTTTGCTTGTGGTTAATGTGATACGTACCTTCATGGTGGCACAAGGAATTAATGTATTGCGAGCACTGTATGTAATCTGAACTGGTATATATATATCCCTGCTAGATGGATACAAAAATGAACCCTTTTATAGGCGTCCAAATTAATGGCTATTTTTTTAAAATAAAAATCATATTTAAAAGAATATTGGATATTAATTAAGTAAATCCCAGGTCAATATATATACAACCACAAATGTCTAGTCTATATATATATATATATATATATAAATGCATGTTGAGGAAAATAGTGCATTATGCTAGAGTCCAGGTAGTGTTTGGTAATTATTTTGGAATAGAAAAGACGCATTTATTTTTTAAGTATAAAAACTCATTCTAACACTATTTGAGATATATTTTTTTGTTTATTTTTTTTTCAATTAAATATATTTTTTAATTTTCAATTAAAAAATTCTCAATATATATATAACTATCGTTAGCAATATCAAATTGGCTTAAATATCAATTATATATGATATGGATTAAAAATGTAATTACTTGGTGGAATAAACAAGTTTTGACTTTTGGCCTTAATTATTTCTTCTTTTTTTTAATTGGTAAGTACTGCAAAAATTGTTTAAAAGAGAGTGCACCTCTCCAGACTATCATCTTCTATATAATATAATATATATTGCATTGAAAAGGCTGTCGAAATTGGAAAAAAGAATGGAACAACAATATAAATTAACAGAATATAATTAACATTTTTTTTCTGTTTTCTAGTGAATTTCCAAATGCTATCACTGTTAATTCATTATTTTTTCACATTAATTAACATTTGCAAATCTTGTTACATTATCATCATGCAAGCCCTAAAAAAAGAAACAAGAAAGAGAGAAATACAACCCCATATACGGATTCTTTCATGAGTGAATGATAAATTAGTTACTTTAATTTTATAAAATAAAATAAATAATATATATATTTCTACTTACAAAAACTAATTAGTTAGTCTCCTTCATCCATTTTATTTTCTTTTTCAACTTTTAGAAATAAAAAAAGAAGTGAATAGCAAGGGAAGATTGATGAGAAAATGATAAGTAAATAGTAATTAATAAGTAAACTAAAGAAAATATTTAATTCATTTTGCAGAACTTAAAACACCAATTTATAATTTACTCACTTTTTCATTCACATTTCTCGAGTAAAAAATTAGATGTAAAAGCAGTCCCCCCACGCACCAACAAAGAAATATCATACCTATAGTATTTATGTAATATTTAAAAATATTAAAAAATAATATAAATTATATTTTAAGATTTTATTTAATAATTTAAATTATTTAATTAAATTAATTTTTTTGATATGGTATTAGAAACTTAATAACCAAGCGGTTATTAATTTAAATCTTATTATTTTTATTTATTTAATAAAAATTAAACACAAAATAATATGAATCTGTATAAATATTAAGTTAAAGAATTTTTTTTTCAAATAATATATTAAAAATTAATAAAAATCATAATTATTAAATTTAATTGATTCTTTCACGTAAAACACAAGTAATATCAACCAAGCATATAATACTAAGTTGCAAGACAAATCATTACCAACACCTAGACAAAGATAGTACTAGATATGGTCTTTTTTTAATGTCATAAATATTGACAATCGCAGCAAGTACCTTAAAGTCTCTTCACCTAGACAAATCATTTGAATGCTCGATACTTATTGCATACGTTTCATTTTTTAAGAAACAATTTAGAAGTCAATGAGCGTTTATTCGGCCAGCCATTTTTAAGTTGGTAGATTAATTAACTTGGTATTGACTACCGTAAGGCTGTAATGATAGTGGTGAGGAGGGCTTCTCACCAGCCATTGTTGTGTTATTATATGTACCAATGGATATGAAAATTGTTTTTTTTTTTTTTTTTTCTGTCGACTTGGGGCAGCGAATCTCCGGGGACGATGGATGGTTGACATGATAAACAAAATGAAGGAAACTAGGAAGACAAGAACAATCTTCCACTTGACCCCACGACATGGAGGGGTTTGATTTCTTGGCAAGGTCTTGAGCCTGGACTTTCGTGTCTGAAGCACATGGTGCCTTGACTGGAGGGAGTATTTTTAATGAATCTTTCCGTGTCGAATTACTTAAAGACGAATTTAGTTTCAAGTGTTCATTATGTAATTGATTATTTGCAAATTGATGCATTTTCTTTCTTTAACATAGCGCCGATACTTTAGTTACGGTTCGGTGGCCGTGACCAGCTACCGATGGTAAAACTGAATGTGGTCTACACTGCAATACCTACACGCTAGAAGGTTGAAACCCTGATAAAACATAAAAGCTATCGATCTTCATGCTCCAAATCGATGTGAAGCATTATCACGAGACCTGACCCAGGGCACACCCAGTCCAAGGTCCCGGTCAGATGATCAGATCCAATCATTTGAACTCTTTTTTTTTTTTTTAATAAAAAAAGGCCTCAAACAAGTAAGAAAAAACTAGGTTTTTTCATTGAGCTAATCCGGGTCAAGTCTCGAGTTTTTACATGTCACCGGTTTGACCAACCAAGTCACGCAAAATCTCATAACTATGATGTGAAAAGGGCACTCTTAAAATCGTCCAGAAAGAAGTTCAATTTCAATTGAAAAGCAACTTGCCCAAGGATACTTTGAATTAAAAAAAATCCCATCAGCTATTCAACAGTTTAATCCACAAGACATGCTATTATGTACCAGCTAAGTTTAAGTCAGAGCAGCAGTATATTAACTGAAGATGTAATCGGAATAGATGGATTGCATTACAAAGGACAAAATGCATAAATTAGACACGAGATAGCCAAGTCGTCGCTCATTCACACATTGCACGGTTTTAATTCCGGCAATGAACTGCTACACATAAAGCTTGCTCACAGATAGATGGGATTGGTTTTTGAAGTTTATGGATCTTATTTTCTTCATCCTACTTTTTGGAAGAAGTTTTGGTTGATTGCTCGTTCCTCATAATATCCCAAGCAATGAAAGACGCAAACAGCCTGAAAGAACAAACAAGGAGCTACAAAACATTGAAAACGGTATTGTTTCGAACAAAAACAAAGCTGTAACCGTGATTTCAATAGAAGGAAATGGGCAAGGTACTCCTATGACGCCTTGGCCTGCAACACCCGACACCGGTATTCTCCCAATGCCCAAATGGGGAAAATGTCCCTGTAGGCAGCATATGTTATCATGCAATTCCTATTGAAAACTCCCATGATTTCCTGTGACGAGGAAAAGAAAAAAAGAGTTTCAAGTATATGAATAGCATTGGAGAACTAGGGGATGCGAGCAAAAGCACATGACCATATGAAGTAAATAATCAAACTCCGCCGCAACAATGATTAGGATAAAGAAGTGTTTAAATAGCAGGTATCGAATAACCTGCTGCGGAAAGTCTCCATTTTCCATCTGGGAATTTATTAAATATCTTGCTGCACTGTGCAATGGTTCTGGCTCTCTCTCAGCCTGCATATTTAATAGGATATCCAATAAAATTGCACACATGCAAGAAAAATAGAAGTTTCTAGCAAATGAATACCATGGTATGCTATTATGATATCAAATACCCCATGTAATTGATCATGTATAGTTAGATTATGAATTAAGTCACCGTGTTTCAACATTATTACAATAGAGATGGCATTCATTTTTTTTTCCCTTTCAAATCCTGACGACTTCTAGCTTGATACCAGTCAATTTTAAAAACTTCGGGTAATATTTTACTCCATGTATCAAATGAAGTGGTAATAAGATGCGGTATAATTCAATGTCAAAGCAGTGAGATTCACTATACCTGCCCAGCTTCAATGAGAGACAACATAGCCCACGCTGTATTTACCACATGAGCTCTGTTCCCTTCAATATTTGAATATATCTGTACAAAAGAAAATATTGAAACAAGAGCTATATGCAATAAAAACCTTGAATTGAACAAAATAATATGATTATAACATAAGAACGTGAGAAGCATTAATGACAACAAATGACGTGCATCAGGGGTGGGAGAAAAGGAAACAAATACTTGACAGTAAAAACATCTAACCTTGTTTTGACATGAAAGATAACTCTCTCCCCAACCACCAGAAGAACACTGTTTGGACAGCAGAAAATCACATGCTTTACGAATGCTAGAGCTATTATTGAAGTTTTTTCCAGCAGCCACCAGCCCTTTTATGCCAAACCATATGCCATAGGTGAAGCAAACACCCCATGAGCCATACCTGTTGAGCAATTATAGATATTAAAGGACTACTTATTTCTTCAGTTGAATTTAATGAAACTATGTATCTTCGGCACTTGAAGAAATTGTTGAATGGGCTATCTTTACAAGTGATGGAAAATAAGAAAGCAGTGATACACATTAATGACTCCATAATCAATTAGTCCCTCCAAAGACAGGTTTTTAATGGAAGAGGACAAACCATGAGCCATCCTTCTCCTGGTTACTTTCAATGAACATAGTTGCCTTTCTGATACAACTTTCTATTTCTTCTGACCGGTGTCCAGGATATAATTTCTTAAACGATGTCAGAGCTTGAATTGCAGCTGAAGTACATTCAACATACCTATAGAAATGCCATAGTTAGCATTTAAATGAAGTCGTGAAATGGACAAAAAATGTATCGCAGCCAATTTAACTCAATTTGCTGATATCTTACGGGTAATCAATAACAATGTCACCAAAAGTTTCAGCTGGGTTGATCAACTGACAATGGCAAAGTGAAAGAAAAGAAAAAAGAGAAGCGATTAGATATATAATCCAATTGCCATGATAGATTAGAGTTAAGAAGTTCATTTCTAGTTCAAAGAAAAAAAAATAACAGCGTTGTGATTCACTGTATAACATGCACTGTGCAACATATGATTTCTTCAAGCGAATCAACAAACTGATGACTCAAATACTGCCCATGCTCGCTTGTAATCATTGACATCAAACATCAATTCAGAGAGCTTTATGCTAGAGGTGAAACACCAAAAATTTCTGTTAGGATTTAGTTTAGCAAGGGCTCACATTATGCGCCCAGGTGAACATGGTTTTCTATAGTCCAAGCTTCATTATCGGCCACAAATGATAGAGAAAACATAGTAAGCAAATTCAAATGAACCAATTTATGGGCAGGAGATTTTCTCTTTGGATAACAAAGGCATCAAAACAACCTCTACCTGCATAAGAAGCTTGAAAACAAGGCCTAGTGATCATGGTATGTATATTAAAACATTTATTATGACATGAGGGTAGAGATTATAAAAGAACATACTTCGTACTAATCCCATGCCAAAATTATCTTCATTAAATACAGAGTTGTGAAATAGCAATAAATGCAATTGTCAAGGTGACTACCTCTAACCAGCTGTAAGATCTCGTGAGCTCATATGTTGCAAAACCACCATCCCCATTCTACAAAAAGCGTTAAAAGAGCATTCAGTTGCATAAAAAAAAAGTTGTCCCTTGAATAGAGGGCTGTTAAGAGCAATCTCCTGAAAAAAAATAAATTCCAAATGACTGTCACTTTGTTTCATAACAGTAGGTGTTTCCCTAATCCCTACTCCTGCAAAGTGCCCAACAGTATGTCATAGCATTTGCATATCCAAGAACCACTTTCTTCTGCATAGTATCAAAATTCAAGTAAAAAGAAAAAAGAAATTCCATAACAATTTATGAAAGTATGCCATCACCCTAAAAAAAAAAAAAGAACAAATGCTAATCAATCAGGAGACTTTTTAAGTCCTAAAATCAGCAAAAGTTCATTAAAGGAGATACATCTCCTTCAATAATTTTCCCAGTCCCTTCTTGAAGAATACTAGTAATAATCATGTAACATTGAGAAAAATCATATTTTGAATACATTCTATGTTAATAATAAAAAAAGGATTGGACAAAAAAAAACAGAGAAAATAATGGTTAAAAGTCTTGGGCAAGAAAACTTGTGGTTGCTGGTTCGAGTCTCAAGGGCAATCATTTCTAATAAATATCCTAAAAGATAGGGCTCTCTCCAAATTCTTCCTTCCAGAACTCCAATATGGTGGGACCATATCAATGTGATGGCCCTTGGTATAGTTGTCATATTGGAATTTTATATCTTTTGGCATGTTTAAACACGCAGGGCATATTTGTTACAAAGTATGAATAACTCTGTTGTCCCATTAATGAAGACTTCAAGATACATCCACTCCCAAGATTATAAAGTCATCAATTACCTGTAATGAGAGGAGGACATTTACTGCATCATAAAATCGGTTTGCAACTAACGGTTCCCCAACAATCTCAGATGGAATTTTTGATAATAAGAGAGCAGCCTGTGAAAGATTGGATATATTACAAAAATAAAACAAGCATAATGGGCACTTTTAATTTGATCAAGCCATTACTTTTAGTCCCTCTGCTGTGCAATCTGAGATGGGCCATCCATGATCTGCAGTTGAGAAAGGCCATGCACCTTTGGAAATATGGCGATACCAGAAATGAAGATCTCCAGGGCAATCTTCCAAAATCTTCAAAGCAATGAAAATGGATTAACAAGGATGGAGTTAGATTAGTTGAGAGACAACATAATAAAAGCTCTCCCACAAGAAACAACAATAAATTAAGAAAAAATCACACCTGTGAATTTTTAACGAATGCATGTGCTCTTTTTAAAGTTGGACTGTATTCCTCAACAAGATTAGTTGAAATAATTGCTTGAATGGCAAAAGCAGTGTCCCACAATTGACTTCCATTGTAACCCTGGAACAAAATTGTCATGTCTGCTGTAGCTGGTAATTTCAGCCTCATAACACAATATAACAAAACATAAGAACCCAAAGCTATTGCCCATGGAACCTCACGAGTTTGCGATGACATAGCACCCACACATTGCAAGGACAGCAAACAAAATGAGTTAAAAAGTGATGTAAGATATTTTGGTCAAACATGCATCCTTTCGGTAACAAACATAAATTTTGATCCGATGGTTGAATTGGGATGAGATTTTGCTGGAAGGTTCTGGAGGCCATGTTTCCTATAGCATATTAAACCCGGCTGTCCCAACCACTGGCCCAAGCCAGATTGCAAAAAAAGGTCAACATGAAGTTGACCCGATATGACGCCACTTTAACTTTTTTAAAAGAAAAAAAATTGAAATGTCGTTTTGATTGACCCGGGTCAACCCACCCAACTCGTAACCCTAGCCTGGGTCGAGTCATGTGTTAAGCCGAGTGTAATAACTTTTTTTTATAGGGTCAGATTTTTATAGTCATCTAAGGTCATTAAAACTCCCAAATTTGGCCTAGAAGTTACCATTTGGAATTTGCTATATTTTCCCTATTGATTTAGGATTCTTTTTCCTATTTAGTTTAGAAATCTTTTATTATTTTTCCAGCATTGTTTAAAACGTTTTTCCTAGTATATAAGCAGCCTAAAAGAGCTTTAATATTCAATTTTGATAAGAGAAAATATTAAGTAACAAAAATTCGAATTAGGGTTTTCATGGTTGAGATTCTTTTCGGCAAAATTTTATATTTTTGTGCTTGTTGTCATTCTTGTGTTATTTCTGTCAGCGTTAATTGATATCAAAGCCCATTGATTTGGTTAGTGCTATGCTCTAGAATAGCCATAACTTTAAATGGGTTTTAAAAGTTGGTCATGGATCTGTGATCACTCTCTTCGTGATTTCTTAGGTTCCTCACCTTCACTAACTAATGGGTAAATCATGCAATTTTTTTTGCATTTCTTCAATCACCAGTTCCTAAACATCTTTTTCTTGATAGGAAACCTCCTCAACTCCTACACGAGAACGTCCTGCTCTAAGTCCTCTTTCAGAGGCAAGGGCGGATAAGGCAGTCTCTTGATTTGAATGAATATCATGAAGAAATAAGATTTCATAAAAAATGCTCTTCGATTTTGTGTAGGCAGAGGAGTTTATCGATTGGTTGAATGATTTAAAGAATGGAGGGCTTTTGGTGATTCCATTTATGTTGAGATAAATGTGAATAGGTACTCCCCCTCAATTTATAATAGTTATTTTAATAATGATTATAATGATAATAATAGCATAGACAATTATAGTAATGGAAGCGATAATGTCATCGATGATATCCTTGTTAATAAGTTAGAGATTAAGTGCAAAGAGAACATGGAATGTACTCAACAAAATTTTTTTATTGATTTTGGGTATGTTAATCCCTTTGATTACATATTTACTATTATCACAATGATAGATTTGTTCAAAGATTATATTGATACAATACTTATTGATGAAAAACTGAAGTTGATATCTAGAATTGTTGTACACCTTCAGCGAAGAAAGAATAGGAGTTGAAGAGCCTTAATTGGACATGCACAAGATCAAAGCAGAAATAATTTGAACTCGAGGATAAATCTTTCCAACACGAGAAGACTAATACAGGAGATGTTGGTCAAAAACGCAGCCTTATGGTAACGGGCTTAAATCCCGATCCAACAGTTGGATCAATATGAAATTTTGCTAGGAGATTCTAGGGGCCATATTCCCTATTAGGTTTGGTTTTGGTAGCCATTAGCCTAGAAATTACTATTCAAGATTTGTTATATTTTCCTACTTAATTTATGATTCTTTTCTTTTTTAACTAAGAAAGCAGCCCAGAAGAGCTGTAATATTCAGTTTTGATTAGAGAAAATGTTGAGTAATAAAAATTTGAATTAGGTTTCTTGTCGTTGAGACTGTTTTAGGCAGAATTTTGTCTTTTTTTGTGCTTGTTGTCTTTCTTGTGTTGTTTATGTCCGTGTCAAAAAGCCAACTCATTATATTGCAAATTTTTGCAAACTACAACTTGTGTGGTGACTTTCCCCATTTTGAACTCCCGCCCACAGGTTGCAAAAGCACCAACTAGAAAAAACGAACTTGAGACAAAGAATGTGGAAATTAGGATTACAACCTGCATTTTCATTCCATCTTCAGCAAGCCAGAGGTAATCTTGTATTCTAGGAATATGCAACTTGAAAGCTTCTGAGTTAGGGTCTTCCACCCAACAACAAAGCATATTTAACACCTGTATACCAAAAAACAAACAGGTTAGAAAAACAGAGAAAGACACCCACTGTCCCCTACTGATGGCATTGCCCTATGCGCATGGAGCTACTGCTAAATACTAGCAAAAAAAGCCATATACATAGGGAGATGATTTCAAGAAAATGAAAGGAACCAAAGAAAAGTGAATAAAATCATCTCAAAGAGACATCTAAACAAGCACTAAATGGATCAAATTTGTTGCGGATCTTGAAAAGGATAGAACATATTAACTTTAAATGATCATTTTCCCTTCACAATTTCAAATTAAGCATCAACTTTTGCAAACATTAACAGAATTGAAACGTATACCGTATTTACAGGTCCCTCCAAAATTTCAAATTAAGTATCAACTTTCAAAAGAATTAACAGAATTGAAATGTATACCTTATTTACAGGTCCTATGCAAAGATAACGAGTATTTTCATCTTCATAGTGTATGTGCTCAATTGCAGTACAAAGTGCCTTTTCTCTCAACTTCTTTCCAGGCCAATGCATTAGAACAGGTTCGGCAGCCTTGTCAAGCAATGCCCAAAGTACATCTTGCACCAGAGGGTGAGGGTAATATAAGTCCTCCTGTAAAAGATAACTATTTTAAGCAACACTAGGTGAAATTCCACCAAAAAAAAATCCAGGAGAAATAAGGAGCATAGCAGCTCTTATATTAATCATTACAAGTCTTGGAGCCGCACCATAGTAGAACTAAAAGTTGGTATTGATAATGTCATCATCTACCAAAATTAATCCCTTTTTGTTGCATTTTTTCCAGGATAAAGCATCATGGGATTTAGCATGTCATGGATGGAAGCTATTTGCATATAATATTTGTATACTAGTAAGATTTTTCATCTCATTTGACTAATAAATCACAGTATCCTGTACCACACATCTTATGCATATTTAAGAGAGACTTTACCATATGTCAAACAGAAACACCAAATAAGATGTTTGCTCATCTTAGAGGCATGTCCTAAAGATTCACTAAAAATCTTCAGATAATGTTAATGGTGTAAGAAATGAAAATGTAAATTAAGTACTTTAAAACTTTAAGAAACCAATTTTACCAACCTTTGCACATAGGGTGCGCGCTTGATTCCATTCTATTTCATGATATGGGACAGTGAACAGCTCCTTTCGCAAAGATAAAATTGTTGGTGTGATTGGGCCAACAAACCTCTTCCCATATAAGTAGGACATAGGCAGATAGACCATCCGGCAGTGACACCACATCCTTCCTGCAGAGGGGAAATACTATTGTTTCAATTTCCAGTCATATGAACACGCATAAAAGCACACTTCCATGATACTCAGATCTATATATTGTGAAATACATAGAAAACCAATACAAAAAGGACATGTAAACTGGCAAGAACCTGGATGAACTGGGAGCAAATAAGGAAGAAGCCACATCTCAGGGGGCATTGGATTATTTCCAGACCACTCAAACACTCCAAGTACCTATTGCCATCAATCAATACTTAAAACATCAAACAAAAACCCCTAAACAAAACTAAAACTCAAAACCAACTAGAAACAGGGTTTTATTACTGAACTGAAAGCCACATTTTCCCCCATGATGTTATCATAGTCGCACCACCATGATTCAAAATCCAATCACGTGCTTTCTCCATCGCACCTTCTCCATCATTCGGCCCTTCTCCAAGCAACCTTAAAGTAACATAATTCAACACCGAACCAAACATCGTACTCGGTCCCTCAATATGCAAACCCCACCCCCCATCTCTGTTCTGCAAATTCCACATATCTCCACATTCAAAATTTTGAAAAATCTTACTAAATTCTAATAAAGCTAATTTGTTTTTAAAAAAAAACAATCACATGCCTGATGATTGTAAAGGTACCGAATTATCTCCTTTTTATGTTCATCTGATAACACTGCATGTAGTGCTCCAGTAATTGACAAAGTAATCACCTAATAATCCATCAATTAACAAACAAAAATAAAACCAATTAAAAAATAAATAACTCAAAACTCTTTAAGAAAAGTTAAATTAAACTATGGATTACCAATCCTGGCATAAGAAACATAGGACCACCATAATCACCAGGCCAGTGTCCATCATGAGCTTGAATACTCGAATAATAATCCAAACCTCTCTTCAACGTAGTAGTAACCGCCTCCTCCGTAACTTTCTCACTCTCCTTCAATTTTACCTGCGGCAACACTTCCGACGCCGGATTCTCCTTCTCAAACTTCACGACAACAATATTACCACAATGCCACTCGTTATAATAATAATAATTATTATTATTTATAGTTTATTTAAATTTAATTTACCTGCATGCGCATGATTAGATCTGCACTGTGCTTGAATTGAAACCGATTTTTAGTAAAGTTCTGACGCGCATTTTCGATCTCTGAGATCTCTTCGGGAGATAGAGTTAGTTTCGGATCGAATTCCCAAATCTGTCTTCCAATATGATCATTATTTGTTCTTAGCCATGGATTTCCTCCTGCTGCTATCTTTAACCTCCACATTTTCAATCTCTATCAAAGGCGCAAACAATTATTAGCGTTTGATTTCTACTTCCAGAAATCAGAAGCGGAAGAGAAAATGCGATACGATTGTATAATAAGCTAAGCAAGTGAGACACGGAAATAAGAGTACTGGAGATTCTGTTTGATTCTCGGGAAAAAGTCAACAAAAACATGATAGAAAAAGTTTGTACCTTTTTTGTGTGCTGGAAGGACGCCGGAGGAGAGAGCAGACGGGTGTTTGCATGTTGAGCATTCAGATTCTAGAAGGTGAGAAAATGATATCCATATAGGCCCCTTAATTATTGATTATATTTCAATTTGGTCCCTCGTGCTCTTAATTGCTCCATGGGTAATAGTTTTTTCTTTATTTAATTTGATATTTATTGTGATTTTTAATCACAAACATGTTAGTGTTTTTTTCCTGCCAAAACCGAAAAAAAGAGAAGAAAACTTCATTATCAAAGAAATAGGAGGATAATACATTAACTCGAGCCCAGCTAGTCAAGGTGTGCTTGGCCCTGATGCGCCCTAAGCTTTTTTTTTAGCTTAATAACATGGCTTGATTTTATAATCCAACCACTGTCTCAAGCTTAATCATTTTTTTTTCTCTTTAACATGTATAAAAAATACCTTTATTATTAATACATGTATAAAATATATATTCCTTTATTAATGAAAATATAAGATATATTTATTTCTCGTTAATATTATAAGTTAAAATAATTCTACAACTATTTCTTAAAGAGAAATAAAAAGATAAAATTCATGAACTAAAAAATACCAGTTAAACTACCTAGGTAAGGGGGTTCGAGATTTTTCATTTAAAACATATCTATGTTTAACATAAAAATAGCTTTGTTCTTAGAATTTAATGCTCTTTAACATATTTATTATTTTTTTAAATAAGATTGCTAACTGTATTATTCTAGAGTCTTCAAGTATTTTAAAAGATAATTTTTTTAAGTATTAAAAGCCACTTATCAAAAGATATTTTTCCATTACTCTGAATAAGAGAGTTGTTGGAATGAACATTTGATTAACTCATAATCCAATCATCAAAAAATTTTATTTTTGAGCATATTAAATCTTGAAACATCATCGATTGACATTATTTGTGGGAACTTAGATAAAAAACAATCAACTGTTCCTCTAGAATTGGTTTTTGACATCTCTAATCATTATTAATGATAAGTAATCAAGAAACTCCTAGGATGAGGCATCCAACTAATTCAATTAGGGAATTAATTGAAGGGAAAAATTAATATTTAGAGTCAATTTGACTAGAATTGAAAAAATTAAAAAATCAAGGATCAAAATGAAAAGAAGTTAAATTTTTAGGACTCAATTAAGAGCTTAATTTAAAAAACAATTTGGGACCAATTTGATCAAAATTGCATGGATTGAAAATCTAAGGATCAAAGTGTAAAAAACACTAATGTTGAAGGATGATCTTGAATGTCGCCATGAGCTTAATTAATAGAAATCTTAAGAAATTAATTCAAAATTGACCAAAAATTGACCAAATATAAAGGAATCAAGAGATTGAGAACTAAAAAGAAAATAAAAAAAAGAAATGAATAGTAATACTGAGTAAAGAAAAAGGTGAAAAAAAAAAAGTCATTAATAAAGAACATTATTTTTCAATCGCGCAAGATGTATGGGAAACACAAAAAAAACAAAAAGAAGCTTATTATTTTATATTAAAAGATAAGAAACACGTCATCCATCCATTATTTGAAAAAAACATAACAGTTGCCGACATATAGTTGAAGTGATTAGAAGTTCATTAAAAGTCATGGTTTTTTTTGCCAGAACATTTTATTTTCAACTCGAATTCAAAACACTAAAAAAATACAATATACAACACTATGCAAATAGCTCAGAAACCAGCTCAGAAACCCAAATTCAACTCACTTCCATATCCTCTCTCGATCCGACCCTTCCATGTGAATTTCGACCCCAAGCTCCTGCATAAATCCATCAACCACAATCCTGAACCCATTTTCCAAACCGAATGCATCGTCTAATATCCACAGGAACACCAATACCGATTTTCTCAGACTTTGAGAGGATCTCATTGAAATCTCCCATGACAATCCGAGGAGAGGAGAGTGAATGGGGTAGGGTTATGAGTTGCTCAAAGCATTCTCTCTTACTAGGATGGACATAAACCCCACTGTACAGAGCCAAGGCTCCCCACTCCCATCACTGGCAATTGCCTTCCCAGTAAGGTCTTTATATCAACGGTATCTACCCTGAGCTTCGACTCTAAAACTAGAACCAAACTTCAGCTGTTATATAACTGTATCAGCTCCTTTACTTGAGACCCTAGGCTCAACAATAGTCAAGATGTGAAACCTACACAATTCTTCTAAAATCATTCATGGCTGAGAAAAATTCATTGCTACTGGCTCCTCTACAATTCCAGTCATCGTGAGAAATAAAGAAAAATAACAGGCAGCAATCCACTAGCTCGCCCTCTTTTCCACATCACCTATACTGGCGTCACCATCTGCTCCACTGGTATACCCGGCTTTTTCACTCATCGCCAATACCTGCTGTTTCTACTTCCAACCGGTCACTGGCCATACCGATATCTGGAGGGCGGGCTAGCTGGAGATTGTTACTGATCTACTTGAGCTCCATTAGACGTTTTCCATCTCCCAAATCAGCTCCTATAGCATCCATCATAGTACTTTCCCGAGCTTCCATACACGCCGGGTTTATTCCAGTATCAGACACGCCGGAGAATTATTAGCGGCTGGGTCAGATGAGAGAAACTACTCTTCCGGATGCTGGAGACGGGCTGGAATATGGAAACGGGCTTGCCAGGTGGACTGTGCTGAAATTTATTATTGGGCCTACGCCCATTTTCGATATCCTTGCTTGCACTTGGCAAACCACTTGGGCCCGTATGATCCATTACATTCCTCCGATGATTGGATTTTTCTGGTTAAAGTCTTGTCTTTGGTACTTGATTTCTCCACTAACCTGGGCCCAAATACTCCTCTAAAATTCTGATAGCAAGAAATGAGTCTGAGTAATTGCATGGACACTTTCGTAATGTGCTGCTTTCTTTACATTTATTTAAGAACTTGATGAACCTGCTACCTTCGGTACATTCCAAAGAATAGCTCTTGCAATTTCTTAATTTTCTCCTGCCGGCTACAGCTACAATCCTGTTCTCTCGATAGTTTTTCATCACTCAGAACATAGAGCACAGGTACAGTTATTTGCACAATACCATCATCACAATTCGCACATATGCACTCCTGTCATGTATTCATGGCCACGATTGAATCATTCAACTTCGTTTTCTTTTCTTGAAAGACCTCATTTATCATACTATGCATCAGAAATACATAATTGAATCATTCCATTACATTCCCCTTGAAAAATACAGAGAACTGTAACTGTTTTCGTTTATTCTCTCACAATTTGAGAGAGAGAGCTGGAAAATATCTATTAAAGGTTCGTATCGGTATACATGCAGGTTGTTTGGAGGGGTTTTGAGCTCGAAGAAGAATGTGGAAACTCAAGCTTTCGGAAGGCAATGATCCATGGCTTAAAAGTGTGAATAATCATGTTGGTAGACAATTTTGGGAGTTTGATCCTCATCTTGGAACTCCAGAAGAGCGAGCTCAAGTTGAAAATTATCGAAACGAGTTTACGAAAAGCCGTTTCCTAACGAAACACAGTTCTGATCTTCTGATGAGATTTCAGGTGACATATAATATTCAGCTAATTAATTAAATACGATTAGATTTTGTATCCAGTACTGGATGCTCAATTACCTTGTTTCCAGCTTCTTTTACAATGCTACACAAGCTTGTCTCATGTTGAAGTATTTCTTTTGTTTCACTCTTATTAATCCTGGTATTGACACCAAAATGCATTTGTGAAAGTTTGCGAGGGAAAATCCATGTGAGATGAAGCTGCCTATGGCGAAAGTAAGAAGTGAAGAAGAAATCACAAAGGAAGTGGTGGATACCACATTGAGAAGAAGCTTGAGATTCTATTCAACTCTACAGGCCGAGGATGGATTCTGGCCTGGTGATTATGGCGGCCCTATGTTTCTTCTACCAGGCTTGGTAGGTTCTTCTTCAACATCCACTCATCTCTGTATAAATGTTTTTTTCCCCCTTTTCTCGCAAAGTATAAACTCGAACATAAATAGAATAAGCAATATTAACTAATCTTTCTTCCTAGTTCAGCTAATGAAAAAACAGAGAAGATATTTATCATATTAGGTAAATTGAAATAAATGATTTTGCAATAAATAATTACGATTTCATTTCGTCAACTTAGTGGGTGGTTGATTTCATTTCATCAACTTAGTGGGTGGTTAGAGTGTTTAATGCTGATTACACCAGCTAGCATGCTCAAAAGTAAATCACTTTTTTAACTTTAATTCCATTCTAATCTCCCTGCTGATGGAGACTTAATTAATACCAAACATAGATAATTAACATCTAGTTGAAATAGTATAAATTTCTATTTTAATATTGATTAATATATGAATGTGTCTCCATCCTCTTAAAGAAGGTTATATATTTTATATCGAGGGTTGTAATTTAACTGTTAAAGTTTTAGATTTGTTCGCTAAAAATTATTAATTTGGTTTTATAAATTTTAAAATTATTAAAAATTTATATAATTAATAATTTTAAAATTTATAAAATTAATTGAAATATATATAAATTAACTGAACACTCATGTTAATTAAAAAAAAAATTTCATGGTTGATATGATGTTATGCTTTTGTTCCGGCTTTGTCTTGCAAGAGAGACGACCCGTGAACGTCTAATAATTATTATGAATAAAACAAAGCTAGCACTGTTCTTGTCTTCATTTCCTTGGTTGTTACATTAAACTTTTTCCTCTCTCCCTAGCCCTTTACAAATATTATTGCATGGGCGATCTCTTTGGGTTTTAAAATTTTTAAATCCTAATTAGTTTAACAAACAAAATTATAAATTTATCTTTTTTATTTAAAAAAAATTAATTAATATTTTTTCAGTATGTACCGTACTTAATTCATATTACCTTATTTATATAAAAACAAACCTTTTTTATTATCAAACTTTTCTTGGATTGCAGTATAAACATATTGAATATGTGTTTGATATTGTAATGTAATATATTTTTTAAAAATGTTTTTTAATAAATAAATATATTAAAATAAATATTTTATATATATATATTTTTTTTATTTAATATTATCACGTCAAAATATTTTTCAAAAAAAATATAAAAGATATTAATTTGATGCTTTTCAAACGAAAAGCATATTGCAACACAAACAGACAAATCACTAAGCCGACTTGAAACATTTTAAATTAATATTTTGAAATCATTAAGTAAACTTAAACAACAACGACACTTTTTTTTTTTTAATTAGAACAAAATTAACATTATTAGGCAGTACCTATCATTAACTTTTAAAGAAATTAATGACAGATGTTAATTGAACATATAATAAATAAATAAATAAATAACTGACTGACTGATTATGTTCCTTTCAAGTATAATAAACAAGACCTAATAATTAACTAGTAATAATTTATTGAAACTCGCTATAACGGTGATATTGTTTCAACATCCATATATATATATATATATATATATATATATATATATATTCAATTCTATTAATTTAAAATTTAGTGGTCTCGAAGGCCACTAGGAAAATAATATCAATGTGTAATATTGATAGCAATCGAAATTATTAAATTATTAAATTATCAATTCTAATAGGGAGTTAGGGTTCCTAGAAGCAATTAGCCAGCATCACAGTGATTGTTTTTAGCAGTTGGTTGATGTTCACATGCTATCGATCATGTCATGTGCATATGTATGTATGTATGTATGTATGTATGTATGTATGTATGTATGTATGTATGTATGCAGGTGATTTGTTTATACGTGACGGGTGCCTTGAATGCAATTCTGCATCATCAGCATCGACAAGAGATGTGTCGTTATCTATATAACCATCAGGTATACATCTCTATCTCTTCGTCTTCTTCTAATTATTATACTGCTTTAATTAGTATCATATATATATTTATATATAATAAAACAATGAATATTATTATTCACTTCTAGCTAACTGATACAATGATTGATAATTTAATAAATAATTAATGATCTTTTTTATTTTCAAAAGCAAAATGACCTTTTTCATTAATTTAATTTATTGGGTTTAGAAGATGAATTTATTTTTATTAAGCATGTGAGTTGGTCCGAACATGCTACCGCATCGATTATGAAGAATTAAATGAAAATATTGTGAAGTATAGAACTAGGTATAAATACGTAGTAATATTAGTGTATTTGTTTCTGGTGAAAGATGGACATGTCTGATCATATGGTTTCTTGAAATTAAGTATGTTTCGTATCTTTATGAATTTTAGAATATCAATACATATTAAATATAGATAATTTAATAAATAGTAGTTGTATTTGATCTTCGTTGATAATTGAGGACAGAACGTAGATGGAGGGTGGGGATTGCATATAGAAGGTTCAAGCACAATGTTTTGCACAGTTCTCTCTTATGTCACCCTGAGATTGCTTGGGGAGGAAATGGATGGCGGGGATGGTTGCATGGAGAAAGCTAGGAAATGGGTTCTTGACCATGGCGGAGCTACTCACATTCCATCATGGGGAAAGATGTGGCTTTCAGTAAGAATTCCATGCAGTTCTTCTCTTTGATTAGCAAGGATTATATATATTTATCACTTTGTCTGTGTGTTAGCATGCCTGAATAAATAAAATCTGTAGGTGCTTGGAGTATATGAATGGAGTGGGAACAATCCATTACTGCCGGAGTTATGGCTTCTTCCTTACCTTTTTCCGGCACACCCAGGTTCCCTTTTTATGCTTTGTGTACAAAAATTATCACCAATATAGGACTTCTTTTAATTATTAAAATAGGAGCTAATTAAATAGGCTATTCTAAACACCCATCATGGCATGTAAAGAAAAAAATTCAACTTAAAAAAATCTTCAAAGTTCAAAAAAATACCAATCAAAAGAATAAAAATTAAATCTGATAGAGAAAAACACTTAAGAAGAATAAAATTCTAAAACAAAATTAATTTAAAAATTATCTTAAATAAAAAAATAACAATAAAAAAAATAAAAATCAAATTAAAAAAAAAATGAAAAGGGATGAAATTGAAAAAGAATTTCAATTTTATAAATTATTCTAAATTATTAAATAGTAATAAAAAAATTCATGGCATATCAAGAAAAAAATTCAACTTAAAAAAACTTCAAAGTTCAAAAAAATACCAATGAGAATTAAATCCGATAGAGAAAAACACTTAAGAAGAATAAAATTCTAAAACAAAATTAATTTAAAAATTATCTTAAATAAAACAATAACAATCAAAAAAATAAAGACCAAACTAAAAAAAACTGAAAGGGGGTGAAATTGAAAAAGAATTTTAATTTTATAAATTATTTTAAATTAAAAATTAGTAATAAAAAGAATAAAAACTGAATATTAAAAAATAACAAATTAAAGAATTGCTTTGAAATTGTAAAAAAGAAAACATTATAATTGAGGAGAAGAAAAAAAAGACTATCAACACTAAACCAAATAGTCATTGACTACACGTGTCATTTTATCATGAAAGGGATGCTAAGATAAATTAAACAATTAAACACTATTATAAAAGATAATGTTTGGATCCAGTGACATGGTGCCTAAATGATGTAGGATCATCAATTTATTTTAATAATATTTATATTTATGAAATTACACGCGCTAGATTTTTTTAATTTTTTTTTTGGTTAATAAGCACCCACATATTTATGTAGGTTTTTGATCCGTAGAGGTCCTTGTTCAGTGATAAGAGTAATACGAAATCTTTTATTTGTTCCTTCTTAATTATTTGAATTTTTGAACAAGTTAACAGTCAAGTACTATCAAACTTTGATCATTAATTAACCAATTAATTTAGACTTAAACAGAATTAGAGGAAGTGACAAAACAAATCTAAAATCTCAGAAGGACCCGATTGCTCTTTTCAAAACCACAAGGTTCAAATGTGACTGAATCATCAAACAATAGGGACCTCAACACTGAAAAAGCCCAATCTAACTTTTTATTTTTATTTATTTTCATCAAAATAATGTCATTTTTTTAAGATTTAAAAAACATTATTTTAAATGATTAGGTTAACCCATGTTACTAACCCAGCTCATGACTTAATTAGACCTTGAGCTAGTTCTTCATATCCCGGCTTGAATTTAATGACTTTGAGAAAAATCTATTTATGCATGAAATGTACTTGCATATTATTATTAAGACGCTAGAAATGAAATTGCAGGAAGGTTATGGTGTCAGTGTCGGATGGTATATCTCCCAATGTCATATTTATATGGAAAGAAGTTCGTGTGTTCGACTACCTCCCTTGTTCTATCGATTAGAAGAGAGATTTACACCATTCCCTATCACCAGATTGATTGGGACCAGACCAGGAATCTCTGTGCCAAGGTATAATCTTTGAAGCATAAAAAAAAAATCGATTTTGCGCTGTTTTGTTTTCATATTTGCTAACATCACAGCACTGTCTCGTAGGAAGACTTGTACTACCCTCATCCCCTATTGCAAGACATTGTATGGGCTTGCATTCACAAGGCTGTGGAGCCTCTCCTTACAAGATGGCCATTCTCTAAGCTTAGACAAAGGGCTCTAGACTCTGTAATGCAACGTGTCCATTATGAGGATGAAACCACTCAATATGTTTGCCTTGGACCTGTAAACAAGGTATGCTAATGGTGCTTCTTGTTTTTGATAGAAAGAACAAGTAATTTCTCATCATTCTCGTCGTGTTATAAGCCATTTTAGACCCGCAGGAAGGTGCAGATACAGATGGATTCATGAGTAAGCAGTGACATGCAAGAGCTAATGCATTTGTTATTCTTGTGCAATCTCAATTTAGCATGACTGATAGAAAAAGAAAGAAGAAACATGACTTTTGATGCTAATGTTTGACATTTTAAAAGTTTGAGACTGTTCGCACAACTTGTTGTCAATGGAGAGCAGGTATTAAACATGCTTTGCTGTTGGGTGGAGGATCCAAATTCAGAAGCATACAAGTGCCACCTTGCCAGAATTAAAGATTATTTGTGGGTAGCAGAGGATGGCATGAAAATGCAGGTACCTTAATATCAACGTTAATTTGAATACATAAATATAATTTTTTAGGTTAATATGTAGAATATTGTGGCTAAACGGTATGTGTTGTTACTCCTGGCTCCAATGATCTTGTTTCTATAGAACATACCTAACATGTAAAAGAAAAATCAACATTTTTGTTAGAAGGTAGGAGGAAGATATAAATTGAGGTAAATCTTAAAATAATATATTGTCTATTACAATGTTGTATCTCATACTTACTCAATCTTTAATTCTCAACGGTATTATTATTTGAAAATAAACAACGAATCAGAATTTATATATTATTTTTTGTGAGAAAGAGGTAGAAGAATTTTGACGAGAGATTTTATAAAAATAAAGAGTTTTTGAAAGAGCAGCAAATTCATCAGCTAACAAGTGAACATGATATTTTGAATTGTTCATCTTTTTATGTGAACTCAAACGATAAAGATCACTCGGTTTCTTTTCTTATAATTTTAAATATCATGGTTGAGCTTATTTTAACCCCGAACATGTTCTAGTTTCAAGGAGTGCTCAAGAGAATTTAGTTTTTTCAGACAAGGATGGATGTATTGAATTTTTGATTGACACCCTTTTTTTCAAATTCGTTCAATTTTCCCGTTGAGGGTTAATTTCACTATAATAATTCTATCATTTTATAAATGATATTGATAATATTTTGATATTTTACAAGGCCGAGCTGACTGGATATGCTATGTTCTCTGCTTCACTGTATTCACGAAACCTTGTCATTCTAGAGAAATATGAGACAGTAACTTGGGTGTCAAATCTTGTTAACAGGGCTATAATGGTTCTCAATTTTGGGATGTTTCATTTGCTGTTCAAGCAATCCTTGCTACCAATTTTGCTGATGAATTTGCTCCAATGCTTAAGAAAGCACACAATTTCATGAAAAACACACAGGTACCACTAATCCAAGATTCTTGTGTCAATATGTATAACCAAGCAAATCGCAGTTGCGGCTTAACATTGGATTTCTTTAATTTAAATCCATTTTTGTGTGAAGATTAGGACAAACAGCTCTGATGATTTTAACGATTGGAATCGGCACATTTCTAAGGGAGCATGGCCGTTCTCCACCCCCGACAACGGCTGGCCAGTATCCGATTGTACTGCAGAGGGCTTAAAGGCAAGTAATATTTTGAGTTGATCCATAAAGCAAGATTACATTTCCTGTTAAAATCCTAAAACAACTCAATACAAAGAAATAGGACCTAAGAACTCAAATTAGAAATCATCAAAAATTAATTTCAAGAGTATTATTAATCTTTTGAAATTAAACTATACTTTATATTCTAGCATTATATGTTGAAAATAAAATTAAACTAAGATTTCTTGCATCCAGAGGCATCCGGACTTCTGGATTGAGTTTGCATAATTACTTTCCTAGTTAGAATAGATGTATAGTTAGAATAGAAAAATTCAGAGAGAAACACTTAATAATAAAGCGTACCTTCCTCTCAATCTCTTATTCTCTAGTTTTGCAATTCAGCATTACGGTCCAGAACAAGTCTCTGCACTTTTTTTCTTCTAACAATTGGTGATCCAACATTATATATATGATCTTTACCTAGCTAGAATGCTAATATTTATGAACAAAATGGTTTGCAGGCAGGAATCTTATTATCTCGGTTGCCATCAGATATGGTGGGAGAAGCGATACCAGCAGATTGGTTCTATGATGCTGTTAACGTGATTTTATCTCTGCAGGTATCACTTTTGGGCTTAATATATATAAGATTGATATATACATTTATATATCCAAGCATGAACCACCCATACACGTACAATTATCTTAGGTTGCAGGGATTCTTACCAACATAAATGAGAGGCGGGGAAATCTTGGATATCTGTTTGTTAATGCGTTTGAAACTGAATTTCAAAGTGTTCTTGGACTGATGTATTTCTAAATCTAAACGCATTTTTACAAAAACATCTGCACTTTATCACCAAACACGCTAAATAGAAGATGAGTGTTTGATTTTTTTGACAGGGATATTTGCTGAATAGTACTCTTATTTTATTAAGCAATTAAATCTGCATATTATAAACCTTATCAATGTACATTGACATTTCAGAATAAAAATGGAGGTTTTGCATCGTACGAGCTGACAAGATCATACGCATGGTTAGAGGTAAAACATTGATCTTTCTCTTCCATTTCGTTTACAATGGCTGAATTGTGAATATTCTATAAAAGTTTTAGCGCACTTTTCTTAAACTGCAGATGCTCAATCCAGCTGAAACATTTGGAAACATCATGATTGACTATCAGTAAGATAATAGATTCTCGTTGTTCTTACTTGGAATATTCTCTCTGTTACAGTTAGTAGGGTACGACTATGAATGTCTTGGTGACCTTACTTTGGCTCTCGGCTATATATATATATATATATATATATATATATATATATATATATATATATATATATATATGTTTAGGTATGTGGAATGCACTTCTGCAGTAATTCAAGGACTCAAATGCTTCAAGAAATCTTACCCAGGACATCGAAAGAAAGAAATAGAAGCATGTATGGTGAAGGCAATTGACTTCATTGAGCGCACACAACAACCTGATGGTTCATGGTATGTTTTCTGCTGAAAGTTCCTTCTGCATAAATAACATGTTTTCAGGCTGAGGCCTAGAACCACAGGAAGCTGTAAAAACTTTGAAACTCTGTAAAACAAAATAGAAAAAAGGGGTCCAGGAAATGATTCTAAAGTAGTCTGCTTCACACAGGTATGGATCTTGGGGAGTCTGCTTCACGTATGGAACATGGTTTGGAATAAAGGGGCTTGTAGCTGGTGGAAGGACCTATCAAAACAGCAACAGTATTCAGATAGCCTGTGAATTCTTGCTATCGAAACAGCTTGTTTCAGGTGGTTGGGGCGAGAGCTATCTTTCAAGTCAAGATAAGGTAACTCCTTTTAACATTTTGTGCTCAAAATTCTTCCATTGTGCAAGCACTCTATTTTTATTCTATCTTCTCTCTTGTTAAGAAGTGAATTTGATTCCAAGTAAAATAAAGCACAATTAAAATTAAGGTCTTAAGTTGTCATCCATCGATCCCTCGGTACTAAACAATGAAGATCTAATGGTTTCTTAACTTATTTTCTGTCATAACTTCCCTTTTATGTGTGAATACATAGGTGTACACAAATTTAGGTGGTGGTAAATCACATCTTGTAAACACTGGATGGGCGATGCTGGCTCTTATTGAAGCTGGACAGGTGAAGAATATGGTTTGAGATCATCTCTTTAATCAGAAAATAACCGTATAGAAGGAAAATCATGGTGAAGTTTAATGTTAACATTCATTGTTGTTACCTTGTGCTGTACCAGGCCGAAAGAGATCCGAGCCCGTTGCATCGTGCAGCCAAGTTGTTGATTAATTCAGCAATGGAAACTGGAGAGTTCCCACAGCAAGTAAATCTCCTGGTTTTAGTGCCCCATTGTATCACTATCATTAATGGAACTACCATATGCTGACTCTCTGTCTTGTAGGAAATCATGGGAGCCTTCAACAAGAACTGTATGATTAGTTACTCTGCCTACAGAAACATCTTCCCTATTTGGGCCCTCGGAGAGTATCGCAATCGCGTGTTGCTGCAGTAAAAACTGTTGTGTGTAAATGCTCCTGTAAAACAAGCAATAATGGAATGTGTCAATCGCCGCAGAAGAAACTATCCTGTGCTAAAAATTTCGTAAAATAGCATTAGCTGATTGTAGTATGACAAGTTCTTAATTTGAAAATCACATTTTCCCATTTTGGTTTCAATGAGTCAACGTTGAAAGCTCACCGAATTCCGGTATCATGCATGGTAAGGCCCAAGCTTGTATAAATTTTTAATTTGTTGAAAATTTGTTTTAAAACATGCTTAAAAGTCAAATTAAAAATGAAATTCGGGATTAAAACTTTGTAACTTATTTTCTAATAAAAAGCTTTTTAACGTAAAATATTGATATAATTAAAATAAATTATAAATAAATAAAAAATTAATCTTCAAAAACTCTTCATTTGCATACTTTAAAGAAACCCGAAACCCTATAAATTTTTTTTATCTCACCTAGGAAAAGAAACTCTTCTTTACTTTAATTTTCAATGTTTTCTCCTCTAGTTTTAACTCTATTTTAAGCTTTATATTTTCTTTTAATGCATAGCGTTTTTACAAAAAGATACTTTAGTTAAAAGAAAAGGAAATTATTTTATATATTCAAGTATGTAATATATTCCTTTGAATTAAATAATTTAATTTATATTTTTTGTTTAATTTATAAATCTAGCTTTATGAGTTTTAAATTTTCAATGTTGCTAGATACATTTATTTTAAAGTTAATAGTGTAACCTCTAAACTAGTTTGTAAGATCATGCCGTTCATTTTAATTTTTAAACTAGTTTGCATAGTTTTTGTACTTTTAATCGTTAAGTTATTTAGTTTTTGTGGTTATTTCATGTTTATATTATTTGTATTTTGCTTGTTTTTTGAAAAGTTTTTTTTTTTTTAAATCTTTGGCTATATATATATATATATATCATGATTTTAAATCAAGAAACGGTTAACTTGGATTGGGAGGATTTCACCATCTACATGGTAAAAAACTTGAGAAAGGTTAAAAACAAATTCTGCGAGCGTGAGACTAATATTACCTGAATAAATAGCCTGTTTGACTCTGTGGTTCAACTTGTATTTTATTAAATTTTAATTTTTTTTATTAAAATTGAGTGCGGTTTGTACTTTTTGGATCGTTTTGATGTGCTGATATCAAAAATAATTTTTAAAAAATAAAAAAACATCATTAACATGTATTTTGACACGAAAAGCTATTTGAAAAGCAACCACTACCACACTGCCAAACACACTTTTTTTTAATAAAAAAATATCATATTTTTTTCATAAAAATATTTTATATAAAAATTGATCAATGTAAAATATTTTATAAGCAATCTTTAATTTTGATTTATTTACTAAAAAAATATTTTTAACTCATGAAATTCTATAAAATATTTTACAAATAATAATCTATATATAATATAATTCAAATATTTTAATCATCACCTTTTATCTTGTTGATTATTTTATCATCATCTCACCATCACCTTTTTTTTCCATCACTATTATAACCACTTCATTATTATCTCTTTCATCGTTATTGTATTGCCACATCACCATCACCTCCTTTATTATTATCAAGCTCCATTTATTATAATCTCTGCCACCACACTGCTGTCATCTAACCGCCACCACTATCTCATAATTACCCTACCATTATTATTGAACTATTTATATGTTTTAAATTAAAAAATATTTTACATCCCTTAAGTAATGATCAGATCACACGGCGGTCGCTGTTGGTGATTTTCAAGTCACGTACGATAGCGCATCAAGCATCAAAATGTTTCAGCAGGGAACCTTCCAAGTAAGAGTAAGAGAATCTTACAAGGTGCAGTTCGAAGTGATTGAGTTCGAAGGAGATGTTCTGGTCATTTAATGATCCATTGGTTATTGCAGAAGCAAAGGTACCTGTTATGACAAAGCCTGGTAGCATTAATTCCATGTCCATTTGGAATGTTGGCTGAGGGTTTTGTTACCTGGAAGAAAGGTTCAAAATGCCATTACAACTCCACCTGTACTGTCTGTGTTCCCACACTCTTAGTGAATGGCATTGATCTGAAGGTGACAGAAATCTCTATTAATTAATTCCATTGCTATTACAGTGGTTCTACAGTTGTCGACGTGGAAGCAACTCCTTCTGTTTTCTCCTCCATTGCGAGGGTTTGTGATAACTTTACCTTAATGACCCGCAAGAATCTCTACTCGAATATTGTGGGTGGATACATGCCATTTTGTGACAAAGAGGGAGGTGATGGCCGTAATATGCCGGGTTTCAGTAAAATTAGGGTTCTTAATGTAACCTTGTAAGATTTTGATAATTAATAATGTCGGCAGGAAATTAGACGAATAATTGTCATCATGCCTATAACACGAGAGATAGGCCATGTTCCATCAGTGCCAAAACCAGTGCTAGATTGGGGGGAAAGAGTTCAATCAAGGGTTCTGTTAGGAGTTGATTCAAAACTCTATCAGCTGCACCACCAGCATCTCCTACACTGTTTCCTCTTTGAATAGCAATATTGGAGTCAGGTTCATCGAAAAATAGGACACAAGGTGCAGAATGGCATGCCTTCCCGAAAATCTGTGACTTTGGCTTCACTTTTTCCAAACCACATGGTTAGAAGCTCAGGACCCTTTTTGCTGATGGAATTAGCTTGACATTCATTGGCATTAGCCTTAGCCAGCAATGTTTTGCCACAACTAGGAGGACCATAGAAAAGAATCCCTTCAGAAGGTGACATGCCAAACTTCTCAACAATGGTCTCATATTCCAAATCAACAATGTCCCTAATGCATCGTAGGGCAGATTCACAGCAAAGAGCTGCAAGATCCGCACCAATATATCACTGAGTTCCTTTGGCTACTTTTTCGAAGTCTATGTCTTCAGAGAGCTTCATCTGCTTTGTATGGACACGAAGAACCTCAAGGCGACCAGCTTCGTCAGGAACTCCAATATCTACTTCCTTGTCCGCCCTTCCAAACCTTCTCAATGCAAGATCTAGACTGTTAGGCCTATTTGTAGCTCCGATGACAATAACTTGGGCGAGCCAGGTGGTCCATCCATAAGAGCTGATTATAACTTAGCACTTTTAGTTTATCAGATGATTAATTAGTTCCTATAGTAATAGAAATATATAATTAAATAGTCCCTTGACCAACGTTGACCATCCTTAATTTAGAAACTTTTGTTCCATCAAATTTCCTCATTTTACCTAATTTTCTTTCCTTTATTCTATTTTTTAAGCAAGAAAAAAAACAAAATAGAAAAGGAATATGAAATTGACAAAAAGATTAAAGTATAAACAAATTTAAAAATATAGAGAGCTAATATTTATATTCTAAACCAATGAGGATTGATTAATTAGTTTTGTTAAACAAGGGCGAAGTTATTAATTACTCGTGAAATCTTTTAGAGTCTGCCACCATATGTAGGACACAACAGTTTAATAAATTCTTGGAGGAATTCCAGATAACCTCAACTAAATAGTTTTCGAAAACAGATACAACTCACTGAGTTAAGGGAAATAGAATCGAAAACCATTAAAGATATACAGAGCTCCTTCGTTTGCAAAATTCTGCCGCTTTAAAGTTCAAAAAACAATGACACTGTCCCATCCAACACTACAACATTTCAAGGGAAAGAAATTAATGGAGCTTGATAACTTTTAGGTTGTGCCAGGACAACAGAATTACAGTTAAAAATAGCACTGCAACTTACTACAAATTAACTTTTGACTACAAAATTGTGAAAATCTTTAGATAACAATGGCTGATACTGATGTAGGTAGCACAGTTAAAACTGTGAATTGCTGAGGAAAGTGACCATGCATCTAGCACTTTGGAACAATTTATCTACTCTCTGCCAAACTGCACTCTGAGTGTCTAAGAGCTTCCTTGCCTTGTCCTGTAATTTTGAATTGCACCTAATTGTTTCACCATGTATCTGACCAGAATATGCAAGTTGTTAGAAAAAAAGTACTCTTCTCAGAGAATTACCATCAAAAGTTTGAGAGATCTCAAGATACACATATTTTTCTTATCTATTTTCTGTCTTCAGTTTTCATACAAGACAAGTAGAACAAGCCAATTTAATAGTTCCAGATTCATGCTCTGTGAGTAACAAAGTTATAATCTCTATCCAAAATAAAAGAAAGAACTAAGAATACTGCCCAAGACGTGTAGAGAAATGAACAATGATGAATCCATACCTTCAAAAATAATCTTGTGACGGCCTGTACAAACTCAAAATTGTTTCTGCAGGATATTTCGTGAATGAAATAGTCAAGAAGCAGCTCGATTGAAATAAACTCAGGTCTCTTTACAAGTTCTTCCTCATCCTCATCCTCATCTATTATCTGAAACATTCTAAGTTCCATATCCAAATTTGAAGGAGATAAACCTTTGATATATTCAGTGAACGCTGAAACTGCAACAAAAGTACACAATTAAAACATTAGCAGGCCAGTATGCATTAATCATCAAAGAGCTTTCAGCTGGCACATCAATAAGAACAAATGATAGTATAGTAAAACTGTGCAAGGACTAAAATGCTCACAATTTTTCATTTCAGATGAAGACTGAAGAAGCCCCAAAAATTGCGTTTCTGGAATGCCTAGTTTTCTCTTATCACTCTCTGCTTTGTCAGGTTTGGTATCCTCCCCATCCACAGGCTCACTGGGTTTAAATAATATTTCTCCAGAAAGAGATGGAACTGAAGGCAAGAAGAAAGGAGCCTTCTCAGGTTTCTTTGGAGGCTCAATTGGTTTATTGCGCACCTGTGGATCATTGATTAAGAGAGGGAGAAATCAAATTAAAAGAAAAGATTATTAAGTTGCAAACCAAATGTGAAGATTAGATGAATAGAAAATTGGGGGTGGGGTGGGGGGGGGGGGGGGGGGAACCTTTATAATGTCTAAGTTGATCAAACTCTGCCATTGGCTTTTAGGCAACAGTGAGAGAGTAACAAGATCTGGAATTTGCTGACTGAAAGCCGGAAAAGTTGAAACTTCATTTGAGACTGACTGGTTCACAATAGGCTTGTCGGTGTCCTCATTCTCAACATTTGAACCTTCAACTGAAGATAGAGATGGTAACTTTACGTTCACAACTTCTTTCCCACTTGCATAAGAATCAATGTTTGAAGCTCCAGAGAACATTGACTGATTAACCCTGAAATGTTAGCAACTATTAGCCTCAATGGAAGAAAAAAAAAGGTTTGCAAGGTAAACTACATTGCAGCTGGATCTCACTTAAATATTCTATTGCTATTTATTTAAATACAAAAGGGCGTCATCGTGTTTTTGCAAATTGTAATTATCCTTCAATCAGTTTCCTCAACACCATACTTTCAGAACAAAATCCATATAGAAAACCTTAGAGGCTTAAATAGTCTAGTATCCGAACTTATTGCTAGAGTCTATATGTGATCAAACCACAAAACCAACGTGAGACATACAATCAAGAACGTACCATAAATAGACCCCATTTTGATCAACATGGGTAGTTGCCAGCACATCCATATTTGGTGACAAAGACAATGCTGTGATAGAAACATCAACATGCACTGCATCTATTTGTCTTGCTAAGATGACATCCCAAATTCTAAGGGTCCCGTCCATACTGGATGACAAAAGCCATTTCCCATCCTCACTGAAACATAAATCTGTAATACGGTCTGTATGACCTTCAAATTTACGAACCATTCTCAGTGCCACGGCATCAAACAAACGGATAACAAAATCATCTGCCACAGTAGCCAACAGACCTGAAAAAGTCAAGCCAAATTCATTAGAAGATGATCCAAGGAACTGTAAACTAGTATGTGCAAGGACGTATATAACTGCAATCTTTCAGGGGAGGGAGATTATTACCGTTAAGTCGATGATAAACAATCTTAACCAGAGAACAACCAACTTCCCATCTGGATTTTAATGCACGTGCCTTGAAATCCCAAACCTGCACAGCCAACCCTTTGAGGAATGAAAAAACTACCAAAACTTAGAGGAACCTAAGCAATGTTCATGTGTATCTTTTCAAGTACTATAAGTCAGGCTATGTTGCAGAATATTTATACTGGCTGCATGATACCTGCCAACATTTACAAGCCACGATGTGCAACAACTATAGACAGGAGATGATAAACATATATGATGATTTCAAATAATGAATTAAAAACATAAAATAGAAGGTTATAAGGAACACTGACCTTTACATCCCCATGATATCCTGCACTTATCATTTGGGTATTTGTGGAATCACAAGCAACTCCAACCACTTCACTCTCATGGGCACAACTTCCTCTCTCTGACACGTCCATGTAACTTCCTCGGCTAATTCCTGATTGAAGGTTGAATCGCTCTATCCAGCCACCCGCAGTTCCTAGGATTGCAAAGTTGCCACATGCACTAATGGTGCAGGCCTGATGCAATAATACAGTAAACAACAAAAACCATCTGCTATTCCTAAATGATAAAACATTTCAGACTTGCACTCAATCTTCCATATTCCAATTATGGAAATAATACCACCATTGCTTAAAAACAAAAAAATAATGAACAAGGTTTTTCTGCTTTTTGAAGTTGAAAAAAATTTATTTATCAAAATCATAATGATTTCCTTTACCCTCATACAGGGTTTACATCTTACAAAGTTTAGGTGAAACTACGCCGGTGATCCAGGAAATTTCAATGAAATCACAAGAAGATGCATCCAACTCATTTTCTATCGGAAGGAAAAGGTCTAATGCATCTCTCTCACACAAAAAAAAAAGCCAAATAATGAATTACTCGGTAGATTGAATTTCTAACCTTAACAGGTGTTAGATTTTCTGGGCATGGTCTCAGGATATGCTCCCCAATGACAAAATTTTGAAGCCTCCACACATATGCTTGTGCAGTATCCATATGACAAGTTACCACATTGCACCAATCCCGCTCCCGAATTTCAGCTATAATTGAAATTTCACATTAGGCAACTTGGAAGAATGGATACTATTATGAAAATGTGAAGTATGATAGTAATAATTATGAAAAAAACACTTTTTTAAAACGTTTACCACAACATAGATAAAGAGAGAAGATACAAACTGAAGCAGTGAAGAAAGAGATTTGAAGGAAAGCCATTAAAAAAAAAGGATAAGTTGAATTAGCACAATCATCTCCACTATAATATAAATAAATAACCAAGTCATCCCGAACATAAATTCTAGAGCAAGAAACATCTACATTTAAGTATTAAAAGAACTCTAAGAGGAAGTTCATACCACAATCAAAGGCAATGACAGGCTTCAATTTCAGTTCTTCTTCCTGAAAATCGAGTGAGTAAGAAACTTAAGTAGCCAATCAGCAGTGCTCTTTATATGCAGTAAAATAGCATTGTGGCAAAAAATGAGAAACTAATCTATAATCGACAAGCAAACAAGTAAAAACCAGAAGAACCATTTTAAACAGACCTGTGTAAGAATATCATATTAAAATGCATTGAAAAAGATTAAGGAATTTAATACTTTTACAGGCACAGACCCAACACTTATAGCTGCTAGATATTTTAATTGACCCAACTCCTCATGTGTAAGACCGTGAATAATGCAATATCCTTACAGATATATATCCAAGACCAAGAGAGCCAATGATACAATATTCATAAAATATACTAGCAACCAAGTTTACAGAAATTTAACCACAACATATTTCATTGGGCAAAACTAGATTGAAAAGTACCAATCATTACCCCCAATCATACCTTTACCCGAAGTTTCTTGGCTCGTTTGGATACATGACGCTGAGAGAGCTCTCTACTTTGTTGGTCCTGATAAATGTAAAAGTTGAATAAATGATTAAATAATATTTTCAAGAGAAGGGTCAAAACAGAAATTCAAGAACATAAGCAAACCCAATACACCTGGAGAGTGTGGTTCATTCCAATAATAATATTAGACAAACAGAAATAACCTGTAAGAGACAACTCATTATTTGCCCATCCATATACACAATGGCTGTGTAGTGGGGGTAAGGTTTATGGAGAAGATGATAGACATTTTTCACTTCATTTCTTTTACTTAGTCAGCATGTAAAATGTAATGATTTTAATATGAAAAAAGGTTCTATGGAATTCAATTTTTGCTTGAATATTGATTTACTGACAAAAACTATAAAGAAATCACTACCAAACAAATATTTTACATAATTATATAAAATGTATATTTTACATATTTTTTCCATTGCTTCCATGAAATCAGATAAAACCTCCTTTCTTCTATTCAAAGTGCTAACACAGACAACAGAATTTACTCGAACCATATTAGAATGGAAAAAATGAGTGAACATCTGAGAGCTATGAGCAAAAGTTTCCAAGAACAGAACTTTCACATCTATATAGAAAATATCCATAAAGCAGACGAAAATTCAATTCAATATTGGAAAATTCCAAACCTGTATGACAGAGAAAAGACGAAAGGCACGATCCTGACCAGCAGATAGAATGTGTCTCCCATTTGCATAGAACCTGTCGTAGATGAATAATTTTCAGGTCACAAGGATGTCATGCAAAAATGATGGAAATTTTCACATGAATTTCAAAACAAGCTATGGCATGAGTTAGATATTGCAGGTACTTTCATATATAGTAAAGTGTTGGAACTCACAGTCAAGGTTGGTAGAAAGTTCTCAATTAGGTGAGAAACCATTTGATAAATAGAAAAACTAAGAACAGGGAATGCAGGATAAATGATTATGAGTAGAGCACGAGAATCATACAAAACCTTTGCCTAACAAAATGCTGCATATGTTCAATTATATTGTAGAAGAAACTGAACAATATAAATTCCAATCCTAAAGTTACACTGTCAGGCATATTACCTTATGCAAAGTGGGGGAGCACTGTGTCCACTTCGAAAACGTAAAAGTCGAGGATCTCCATCAGTTGTGTCAAAAATCCAAATCTAAATAGGGAAAGAAAGATCAAACATCTACGTATAGGATAAACAAAGCAAGCATTGGAATTCACAAGCTAAAAAAATTATTATGCTGGTTAAGCAAATTCAATGTCCACTGTAAAGAAACCATCATCATTATATTATACTTAGCGTACAATGCAATAGCTTTAGGTATCTGTTTTGTAGCAAATTTTGGAGTTTCGTCCTTAGGAATATTCTATAAGAAAAAGTACAGCATATCTCAGCTTTCATTCTTGAAAGTCATTTGGATTCTTTGTATCATCAGATGGTGAAGACTTGAGGTAAATTGCCCAATTACTTTAAACTAGGCAGCACAATGTTCAGTTCAGTCTATACCAATCTTTCACAAGTTTCAATCACTATGTGATGCTAACAAATATTGAATTGAAGAACTAGATACTAGACCATCAGAATTTAGTGTTGAACAAAGCAAACAGCTAGAGGCATGTCAAAATAGGCGCCAAAAACTATAAAAAAAAATTAATTAATTAAAATGCACATGATAAAGGCTTTCAACACATGGCAAGAGTGAGAACTTATTGTTGTAGCATCTCCTTTTACAATCCACATAAACAAAGTAACAGAAACAGGAATTAAATGTAACATCAAAATATTTTATAACTGCACAAATTGTTATCAATTTATCACTTCATGAATTACTCACTCGTTATTAAGAAAACAAAATCTAAAAACATAAGCAGAGGCTGAAATGCATCTTACTTTAATAGAGTTGTCTGCTGATGAACTCATCAGCACAGGTTCATTAGCTAAAAAGTGCAATGAAATTATCGAACTATCATGAGCCTCTCTAACAACTGATTGTAGTTTTCTTTTCTCCAGATTCCATATGCTTATAACACCAGATGAACCTCCTGACGCTAAAAGTGGTTGTCCATCTAAAAAACCAAGAAAAAATGAGCTTTAACCTAGAATCAAATTATCATAAACAACAGAACGCTGTTCCTATACCGAAATCACAGACCTAAAGCAATATAACTAATTTACCTGTACTGAAAGACAATGAGGTCACAGCACCACGCATAGAATGCACAAACGTAACCACCTCCTCATCATAACGAATATTATGCACATGAATCTTCCCATCTACACAGCCAACCGCAACAACATCCAACGCAGGCGAGGACACGCAACTAGTCACTGACGAACCCCACCCTTTAAACTCATACAACATTTTCTTTGTACTAACATTCCAAAGCTGTAAACCCCCCTCCTGACTCCCAATCAAAACCTTATTCAAATAAGTATCCGGATGCATCATACAAGTTGGCGTAAATTTATCCCCAAACAGAATATGCCCAACCGGCACATTACTCTCATCAAGCCCTTTAAAACCCCAAATAAACAAATTACCATCAACATCAACACTTATCACATAATCCCCAAATACCATCAACGAATTCACCTTCGCACTATGCCTACTCCACAACGTCACCTGTCAAAACAAAAACAAAATTCAATCAAATTCATATATTTCACATATTAAGTCGTGTCGTTCCATTTCGTTTAAATTTAATTTACTTGATGGGCGCGTTTGAAGACGGCGATGTGGGTTGCGTAGGCGACGAAGGTGAAGTCACGATAGCAAGCTAAAGCGCGTATTTTGTGAGGGAGTTGAGGGCTGACGATGACTAAAGTGAGCTTTGCACAATTGTAAACTTGAAAAGCTTTGCCTACACTGACTGTGACAAAGGTTTCAGTGCCCAATCTTTGGACGGAAAACGGCACGCCGGTTGTTATGTATCCGATGGCTCTGAATGGTTCGAAGATACCCATCTTTGGAGAGAGATTGAGATTGGAGTGAGAATTAGGGTTTTGAATTGAGTTTAATCGAAGGAGAACGGTGTCGGTTTGGTGTGCTTTATGAGTTTAGATTTGGGAGAGAGAACCCCTAGCTAAACCCTTTTGATGAGCATTTAGGGTTTAAAGGATGAAGAAGAAGAGGAAGAAACGACAACGTTCTCTTGTAAGCATTTGGAAGCAAGTGTTTTTTTCTTGTTTGGGCTTGAATTATTCAGGCGGGCCTATACCAATTTTTTCTTGCTCTATGGTCAGGCGAAAAGCACTTAAAGCCCTTTTTCATATTATAATGGGCCTTGATGGCCCACTAATGGCATGACAATTAGCCGCTGCTTAAAATATTTTAGGCAATACCAGCGTTTCAGCCGCCGTGAATGCAAATATAACATAAATATTGGATAGATGCAACCTACAGGGCTTCATGAACATTTAGCTCATGTTAGCTGGGACGTTGGGTGTTTTATGGCTTTCTGGTTTTTGTTTAATAGGGATCAAGTAGATGAATTAAAACAAGAGATACCTTTAATAGAAAAATTTATCTTAATAAAAAAATATTATTGACTATATTTTCATTTTTAATAAAAATAAAGAATTTACTAAGATTGTATTTTTCTTTTTTTACATTTAAAAATATTTAGATCCCCACAATTCTTCCTAAAAAAAAGTTAATTAATTGTGCATTCAAAAGAGAAAAGAAAAAAAATCAGCCTCTCTTACGTGTTTATTTCTGCATTTTAAAAATGTTTTTGAAAAAATTTAAATTTTTATTTTATTTTTTTATTGACTTTAAATTAATATTTTTTTAGTGTTTTCTAATCATTTTGATGTGCTGATGTCAAAAATAATTTTTTAAAAATAAAAAAAATCATTTTAATGCATTTTAACATGAAAAGTTATTTAAAAAGCAACCACAAGTTTGACTTAAAAGATGTATTTGTTACTTATTCACTTATTATTTTCATTTTCAAACAATAAGATATAAAATTATTTTAAAATATAATTGATGTAGTACTTATGAACTGCTACATCAATTAAAATGAACATCAATAAAAATGTTATCATTTTTAACCAAAAGCATACTATTTTCTCAAAACTTTTCCTTGCTGTGCTGACACTAGTATTGCCTGCATTTCTTCCCAGAATTATATTCGAGCTTGGATCCAGATTGCGTTGTCTTTTCTCTTCGCTTCCTTAATCTTCCTATTCTCTTTTATCTGTCAAAGAATGCCGATGGACGAGAATAGAATCATTCGTGTTGAATAAGAGGTTTGAATTATAATCAACTTCTTAAAATATTTGTCCAATCCAGCAGCAGAAGCCCTTGCTCCATCCAGTGTTGATTACACCAAAACCTAAGTGTACATTTCCTAGCACCCACCAACTCTCCCCACTCCACCGGAGACATGGCGAAAACATCGTGAATAACCCTCTTCAAAAAGCAACGAAGCCAGTTTGGTCGGGGTGCTACTGCATGGAGTTGCTGCTCATCGAGGAAAAGCATCCCAAATTTAGAGTAATTATATTAACACTTCATTCCAACATAGATACGCCCATTCCTCATCACCAAAATAGGATATCATCAAAAGGGCAACATGATGCACGCCTGTACCGAATTGTACTTTAAATCAACAACGTAACATGACGACAATATTGATAGTGAGATTTGACTCGTAATTTTAATGTATAGCCTATCAATAAAACAAATTAAAATCCTAAAAGGTACTGTACGCCTGCACCGAATTGTTGGTAAACTGAAGTAGAGACAATCACCTTTCCATCATTTTCCCCATCTTACCATCGGCAGAAAAGTGTCTAAATAGAAAACTTAAGGCGGCAAAAGTTCTCTTGTACAGTAGAAATGAGCATGAGAAACACACAACAACAGGGGTGCATGAATCTTTCTCCACTACTTGCCCTCATCCATTGGATCATCGCGGTTATGAGACTGAGGTCTCAAATCCTTGCACTCTTGGGTGGATTCCTCAGACATTTTGGAAACTGAATCTTCAAGTGCCTCCAGAAAAGATAAAACTGTGAACTTGTCTGCATGCCAGGAGAAAACTAACAAGTATTAATCATAATTTAGTCAGGGTACCATGCAATAATAGATTGATGAACAATTTATGTTGCCAATCAAGACTCCTTGTGTGGAGGTCTGAAACCAAAGGTAGCTGCAAGCAGCAGCATGAGTCCATGGGCCCAACATTGGATTCTTTTTTCCCTTTTAATGTGCCACATTTGGCATTCATCTTTCACATGAAGCCCTCTAAACTCAGTTCATTTTCCCCTTGAATTATATAATCAATCGTGGTCAAAACTTCCCACATTTTCTACTTGAATTATTATATAATCAATCCTGGTCAAAACTTCCCAAAAAAGACTTCAGTTAAGCCATGAAAATATGTAAATAATTTTCCGAAGAGAACCATGAATTTAGGAACAATTGATAAGCTGCAGGTTCAGGAACCACAAACCACTCACATTTACTGGGGTCGACCCCAAATTGAGACAAATCTATTTGTCCAGTTCGGAGAACCTTCAAACAAGAAGAAAAGTGTTAGACTTTGTAAAACAAGCTATCATGAAAAAGACAAGAAACAGAACAAGAAAGATGGGCCGCCTCGCATTTCTTACATAAGTAAAAGAATCCACTTGCTGACGGAAAGGAGGGCTCTGCAACAAATCTAAGATATCCTCTGGAGTCCAGTGACCCTGCAACCTCATAATTACTGCAAAATGCACCAACATAAAACATAGAGGAAATACCAAACATAAGAACGTCTTATACCTCAGGTAAGTGAGATGTTAATCCTTCTTCAAGAGACAATGTCTCAATCAATGGCATTATCAAATCAGGCTTCAGTAGATCCCCTAATCCTAAGCCTAGGACAGCAAAAGAAAACATCATGGAATGCACCACATGCCTGAGCATATAATTTGCAGGAAAGAAAGGTTTTAAAATCCTTTCACAGCTTACTACACACATAAAATAAGCATTAATAATTACCTTCATCTGGATCACCCGAACCACCTGCACCATCTACCATCACATCACATCACACAAAAATTCAATGGTCATACCTAAGGACAGCATACAGAGATATGGACAAAAGTACTCTCTGAGAACATACCTCTGGCGCCAATATTACTCAGGATTCTCTGCAAGTCTTCCATTTTCACTGGTCCTGATGAAGAGGTTACATCACTAATTGCTTCTGCACCAAGGTTTGGGACAGCTAAGTCTCCAGCCCTGAAAGTTATGAGCAAAAATCTCATCAGAATAAAAGAAAAACACCACACAATGTGTTTATATATATATAACGGGCAGCTACTTTTTCCATAATAAAAGTGCTCCCCAACCTTTCCTAAGTTATTTTGCAATGAATCACAGCAACTAAACAAGTTTATACATAGACAAACACCAATTTATGACCGTAAATTTCCATATAAGAGATTCCCTGAGTTTTAGAAGTTATCCAGGGACAAGCCTGTGCAAGGGCATAAGGGGATGGTGGATTAGACAAAGGCTAAGTGGCAGATGAGACATTTCATTGAGAAAATGGTTTTGAAAAATTCCTTGAAAGATATCTTGATATTTGTTGAATAGCTATTGATAGCAAGTAGCTTAGATCATCTATGTGAAGACTTACGAGGGACTTTAACACATCTTAGGTCATCAGAACATTGTATAAAGGAACAGAATCAGGAATGTCATCTTTGAGTGCTTTGGTTTGTTGGAACAAATGTACCTTGATGAGACATTATCTTCAAGCATGTCTTCAGAAACTTGCAAAGGAGCAGCAGCATCAGGCTCTTCTTCATCAAGGAACTCTGCCAGACAACAAGACAAAGCAGTGACATTGCTGACATAAGAACTTCACTCAAGAACAAGTGCTGAAGTTATAAGCCAGGAAATTAGTTTGATGGTTTAAAACTGGTTAGAGAAATTGTAGGAAGACAAAAAACGAAGTTCACTCTTACCAAGTGTTTAACTAGGAAAAGAAGAAGACAAGAAATCCAATCAGTCATACATGACATTTCCGTGTAAAAGAGGATTTCTTTATGAAATTGTGGAGATGCGAGAAGAAAATGCAGATGCAAGATAAAAAAGAAAGTACCCTCTAAGAGAGATGAACATTGTGCAATTATACAATGTTCTTATGTGAAATTAGCAAGAAGTGATTTATCATCTACATCAAATTGCCTACATTTAAGAGAATGGAGGGGGTGGGGGGGGGATCTTGCTTTTAAACATAAGCCAGGATTATTAGAAACAAAATAATGAAGGTTAGCATGGTTAACCAAGGACTCAAAACATGAAATAAAAATTTACCTAATGGAAGATTGATATAATAGTTGACAGAACTACATAATTGTGAGTCCTCTTCAGCTTTTGGCTCCTGCAAACATGATATACAAAATGTTCCAAAATCATGCAACAAACAGCAAAGTCAATGTTACAGATAAGAAGGTGAAAGACACAGAAAATGAGCCTAACCTGCATCCAAAAAAAAAACTTCCGGTCATCTGTATTGAATTTCAAGATGTAAACTCTTCCCGAAACTTGATTAACCTGAATAAGCCAAGGAATCATGATAGTACCACAAATTATTAAAGACAAATATCCTCCAACTTACGAAAAATGAGAAAGAAGTGAGTGTACCTTCTCAAAAACAGCCTCTTCAGGAAAAATAATCTGATCCTATCAATCAATGCGTCAAGAAAAAAGTACCAAGCTCCAACCACAAGAAATATCAACGAAGCAAACATATATATATATATATATATATATATATATATATAAAAGATACATCTTCCACAGCATTCAAATTCCTATCAAGCCACTGAAAATGAAGCAAACCCTCCTCACCCTGGCACAATTCAAAACTTGTGACTTCAAACAGGAAAACAGGATGCTAGAAAAACATAATATCTTGTACTAAACAAATGAAAATCTTTACATAGGCACGAACTATATGTAATACAAAAAAAAAGGGTGCAGTTTACCCTTCCAACGCGAACTAGTCCTTTTCGCAAATCAGGAACAACCTTTTTTCCATCAAAAACCATTTTACCAGCACGAAACTCCAACATAATTTCCTACCAATGAAACAACAATAATTCCATAACATAACCTCATCAAGAAAACCACACTTGTACATACAAAAACAGCAACTTGAGGCTCTAATTGATAAGAAATAGAGATTTTAAGAAAGACCCACAATTTTAAAAGTGATTTTGTTTACCTGCATTGCTGGAATAGCTTCAGCTGATGAAGAAGCCGTCATTATTCTGTACTTGCTCTGTCAAGCTTCCTTTTTCAACGCTTAAAAAAAATCTCAAATTCCAAAATCAGAAACAATATCAATAAAAACAAAAGAAAACCAAGAACTGGAAAATTAGCTTAAAAGGCGTACCTGATGAATTATTTGAAAGATTTCTAGAGAGAGAACTTGAGGATTTGAAGGGTATTTATTGTTTAGAGTTGTTGCTGTTAGGGATTTTGTTTATGTTTTCTGTGTATTTTAACTTTTACCGGGGCTCGGTTGATTTTCAGATTACCAAAATGATACTCCGAGTTTGACAAATATCAAACAAACAAGGCTAGATGTTTGAGGCACATATTCGTCTAAGCCCCTTATGTTGTGAATTTGGTGCTTTCACATGGCAGTAGAAAAGTGTTGGTCAATTGTGCCCATAATCAGATAGTGTTTGGTTATTGATTGAAGATAAAAGAAACAAATATAGTGAGAATAGCGATGACAAAATTGTGTTTGGTAGTAATATACAAGAAAGAGTAACTATTTATGTATTGTATTTGGTTGATGGTGGATAAAAAAAATTAAAATATAAAAAGTAATTATTTTATCCTAAATATGTATTATTGTTAGACTTATATATTTTAAAAAATAATTAGATATTTTTTTTGTATTGAGTGTTGAGATTGATAATAGTATAATAATTTTAGTTATAAAGTCTAAGTCGACTCATGACACGGGGCAAAACTCGATCAAAACCAAATGACTTTTTTATATAAAAAAAAGTTTTATTCGAAATGACATCATTTTGATACTTAAAAAAATAAGATCAACCCGGATTGATCTAGGCCTTCTCCCAGGTTGATTTCTAGATGAAATTTTAAAACTATAATAATAACTACTTTTATCATGTTCTTTTTATACCTTTTATTTTGAAAGTATAAAATTCACTTTAAAATTTAGCCAATAACTAAGTTATTTTTATATTTTTATATTTATTTCTTCAACAAAATATATCCATGTGACTATAATCTTCACATTTTCTAAATAATCAAACATTATCCAAGGACAAGGTGATTTTTTATGTGTTTATCACACTCAATGTGAGATACCTATGATCATCATCTATTCTCCCATTTGATTTGATTAGAAGGGGGTAAAGAATTTTGTTCATGGTTCACACAATACATGTATGACTTGACTTGGTTTTTTTTATTTTCTAGATTAATATAGATATTTGGGTCAGCTTGAGCACACCTCGACTAATCTTACAGGCCCTGAAGTTAACGACCATATAAGTTTTCAGTGACCCGAAGATTTGCGAGACTCGAACTAGTGACCTCTGGAGAGCAAATCCATGACCTGACTAGTTGAGCTATACTCCTCAAGGTTGACTTAGTTTTTTTTTTAAGAATTGTTATTGAAAAATCACATACAATCACCACCTAAAATATTAAAAGCATGAAATAATCAATTTTCATTCATAAATGGCAAAGGTAAAAATCTTTTGATAAAACTCAAAAAATATAAAACAAAGTCTAAAGTACAAATACAAAATTATATATGTATTGAAAAAAATAATTAAAAATAATAAATATATTAAGTTGGGTATAGATCTCATCCAACCCTCTACTGAACCCAACACTGGGGTAAAACTTATCATAATTAAATTGAAAGAAGATGATAAATATATGATAAATTGAGTAAAATTATTATGCCATGACTACCATAAGCTAGATCGTTAAAAACACACCCCATTGCACTTTTAAAAATATTTAAGGATTAAATTGAGTTAGAATTTTTAATAACCTCAACACCAAAATATTTACTGTTTGGGTACCATTTTAATGATTAGATGGCAAACTAGTCATCCATGGAGGAGGAAAGTTTTCAAAAAATTCAATTAAGTCCTAATAGTTTTAAGGGTACAATTGACTCCTTTTTCAATGACTTATTTATCAACACCAGTAGAAGGCGATTTTATCAATCTTGGTGTCAATCGATCAAGTTTGAGAAGAAAGGGCAAGATGATTATTCGCTACAAACATAGGGAGTCAAAAAGGCGATTTCTGGCAACAAAGCACTGTCTAAATGAAGGCGTAGGGTCATATTCGTCATTTGTGAATCAGAAATCCACATTTTTCATCTCTATCTACCAAAAACGAATTAACAGTACCGTGAAACAGGGTGTTTAGAGAGAGAAATGGGTGAGACTGATTCGAGTTCTTCTTCAATTTGGCAAGAAATTGAACAATCTGAGAGGTAAGTAATTAGTTTTGATCCTTTTTCTTCAATTTTTTTTGTGGGATTTTTACAAATTGATTTTTGGTACTGTTTTTTTAATTAATTTTCGCAGCTACTTAGTTTGTTCCATGTATGAAGAGGCAGCGACTTTAGCTTCTTCAATTGTCAGACAATTAAAAGGCAGCAACATCTCTGATAATAATGAAGCTTTTGATGAGAATGAGTTGTTTGACATGTTGGAATCAGCTGGAATGGTGTTTGTTCAGGCTTTGAATCAACTTGGCAGGTAAAGATGTAAATTCTCCCTTTGTTTTTGCTGTTTGTTTCATATCATTAGAATTTTTCTGAAGTGGGTTTTTGGGTTTAATCTGTTTTGTGCGGTATGGTATTGGCAAATTATGGTGACTATCTAAATGTAATGAAATTTATGACGTTCAATGCAGGACATCAGCTATTTTAAACGAGCTTAAAGTGCTGTTTGTTTCTGCTACAGCTATTCCTGTTCAAGTTCTTCTCACAGGGTATTCTTTACCTTTTTCAAATCACTGTTTTTTTTTTTCAATTCAGATGGGAAAGTTATTTTGCTTTCAATGCATGTGAAGGGTTTTAGTTTTATAATTTTGAGTTTTAATTTGTTTGTATATCAGGAAGTGCTAAAAATGCTTCTTCAAATGGTTTTGGTTTTGCAATGAAGATATGTATGTTTAGCTAATGATAGTGTAGCTTAGTTCTTGAGAAGGTTAATTATGGACTTTGTGTAACATTTTGATAGGTTGATTTAAATAAGTTTTCAAGAAGGTACTAGGAGTTTATTGAACGTTTAGTATCTTCCACCCGCTCATCAATGGCATATAAGTTTTGAACAAATGCCTTGGTCAAATGTGCTTCTATATTTTGTGGAGGTAGGAGTCACTTTGATTTCATTTTTATTTGTCAGGGCATGTTTTCAGATATCAGGAGCTTCTTCTGCTGGTGTCCGAGAGTTTCCTGAGGAGTTCCTCAGCAGCTGGAGTTTAGTGGATGGACAACACTATGTTCTTGTTGGTGCAGAAGTAGATGTTGATGTCCAGGATGGATGTGACAGGAGGTGTATTTTGGAAGTTGACAAGTATATGGAGGTTGTTGAAGTCTATGCTGTGACACTTCTTGGCTCGACTCTGAAGGACATGGACAGTGCAATCTCATGGGTCGAAAAATCTGCATTACCTGAGGAAAGACGACAGGTAAAATTTAAAATCTTGCATCTTATGTTGGTGTCAGCCACTTTTTTGAATTGCTTGAATTAACTGTGTGCTGAATGTCCATAAATCAAACAGTTGTGGAATTTTGGCTAATCTATGTATCTTATAATATTGCCATTTTTTTCCAGGTACTTTTGAGGCGACTACACTCTCTATATTCTCTCAAAACCATCAATTCATCACAAGTCTCAGCGGTTATGCCAGAAAATAACCACAAAGCTCATTATTCATTGTCAAAAGAACTAAATGGTTTCGAGGGATCTCCAAAAGGATCAGAAGCCAATTACCTGCCTACCGCAGAGAATAATACAAAACAAACAATTTTGAAGCTGTCTAGGCGTGTAGATCCATGTCTTTGGTGGTTCTGGTCAGTGAATTTGAAGTTTGGGAATGTTCGAGTGGTGGTAACAAATGGGAAAATTCTCCTTGGATTTCTCTGCCTTCTTACATATTATGTTCTCCGGAGGAAAGGGGCTACATTGAATGGGTAAGATGTGTTATTGCATTCCGGCAATCAATCCTTTCATGATAGGGGGGCACAAATAGGATTCCACTTAAAGTTCACCATGTCACTTGCTTCATGGTTATGCATGCAAGAACTGAACCTTTATGTGATTGAAAGTAAGAAACTGAACTACGCCTTTGTTCCAAACTAGTTAGGGATGGCTATATCACATAGAAAGTAAACCAAGAAAAGACTAATTGTGCTTCCTAGTTAGCAGTTTTAGGGAACTTGTAATCAGTGGGCACCGGAACTCTTTCAATAGTGATTAACTTAGATCACAGTTATTGGTTGCTGAATTCTCATACTGCTTGAATAAGAAATGGTAGTAAATTTGAACTAGCTGTAGAGGAAATCAAATTTGCCCTTTTTCATTGATAACCAATCCCTTTCTTTTATATATATATTGCAGACTTGTAAGGAGGCAGGTTTCGGCTGCAAAGAAGGCTATGGTAGACTTGTGGCAGCTTGCATTTTCATATCAGGTGAACCCTCTAGCTGCGGTTCAACCTCTCCCTACGGCAACACGAGGCGGCCGGTGATGGCACCATTTTTCGAATAATGGTTATGATTCTCTCCTTTTGGAGCTAATTCACGTTCTGTCATTCATATGGGGGAACCGTGAAGTAGCTCAAATTAAATTGCAAATACGTGTTCGATTATCTAGAACATTCGTATAAATCACATAATAATGATGTGTAACCAATGATACCATTACAACGTTGGACTACTTTGTTCTTCCTCTTCCCTTTTAGAAATTGGATATACTATGTTTGGCGTACAATCACTCTGTTATGCTTATAAATGTTTAAAATTATGTTATGCGTATAAATATTTAAAATAGCTGAATAGTATTTAATTAAATTTTATTATCATCCTTCTGAGATATAAAATCAGTAATAAGATTGGTAGAAAACTAAAAAATATTTTAATAAATATATTTCATTTATATTAAATGATTTATTATAACTAGGATGATAATATATATATATATATATATATATATATATATTATTTCAATAAAATCAACATAAGAAAAATTGAAATAGAGATATATCAGCTTGTAACCCATGCTATTCCACGAGTTTTTAACGTGAGAGAAGTAGTTAGTGTTATGTATTTTAGCACGAAAGAAGGTGTTAGTGTTATGTATGTGATTTTGGATATCATAATTTATTTTTAAATTGATAGATGGAAAGATGATTTATAGTAAATAAAATAAATTAAAAGGATATATATAAAATAATTAATAAATTTTTTTTGTTAAAGCTAATTGGATTTATGTTCATGTTGCTTGAAAAACCTACAATAAAAAATAAAAAAAATACATTTTCATATTTAAAAGAATACATTTTCTTTTAAATTTGAACGAAGTACATTAATAATAATAATAATATTTAATCCACAAACCTACTAGGTGGTATTGAATATATGCTTTCCCTTATCAGCACTAATTGTATAAGTAGCACGCAAACCATAGTAAATACTATGCTCCATAAGAGATTTATTAATGCAAAGGTTATCATACATGTTTTCACAATTTTATTTTTTTTATAATCGTGGATATTCGGGTCAGTTTACGCGTATCGTGTATATCTCCGACACTCTATATATCATATGTAATAGGTAGAATTCAAGTTAATTTCTAATGTAAAAGAAGAAGGTACTAGTGTTATGGATATGTTTTTAGCTATTTTGATTTTTTTAATTAAAAAATATTATTTACATTTAATAAAATAAATTAAAAAATATATAAAATAATAAATAAAAAATTGACCTTAATTAAAAACAAAAACCTATCCAATGATAGCAAAATATAAATGCCAATACAAATACTTAACTTTGACTATATTTTTGTTTTATATATTTTTATTTACTTTATTTTAGAGGTTAATTCTGGTAGCTAAGAACAAGCATTTTATATTTATGAATATGTCATGTAAATAAAATTTATTTCTATAAAATATAAAAAGAAAACTTTAAAATAAATTACATTAATTTCTTTGAAGTGTTGTGAAATTATAAAAAATAATAATTACCATTTAAAAAAAAGGTTAACAAAAAAATTAAAAAAAATAAAGTATATTCATTGTTTCTTTTTAATAATAAAAAGTAAAAAACAAAACAAAAAAATCAGAGTTAACGTATTAAATAAAATAAAAAAAGGGAGTTAGGCGCTGATGGACTTGGCAGATGAGGCCCGCATGCTTGGCCTAGGATAAAAAACCCAAGTGTATTTGGGTTTGAAAGCCTCGACACTCGCACTTGGTTTCTTTTCCTTTTGGGTTAATTACAAAATTGTTTTAAAAATAAATCGTTGAATTATTTACCATGCTCGAACCACCGAAGCCAGATTGCCGTCTCATGTAAATTTTCTAATCATATCCTTCCTTGCAAAACTTTTTGTTTATCCTGTCTTTGGATACAAATCACATGGTTTTGATTCTATTGGATGGTGTGTGAACTGGTGTGCTGGGTGCAAGAACATTTTAGCAGTTTTGTGGAATCCATGAGTGGGCATAAATAGCTCTATTTCCTTTTCCCTTGAACACAGACTCCTCTATTAAGTTATATTTATAACATCTATGAATATATGGATGCATTACTGATAATGCTGCTATTTTTATAGGATCATGGGAGAGAGATAAAGGTCATGTATGTTGAGCTGGTTGCTAATCAATTCCTACGCCAGGTTCTTACTCTTCAACCTCTCGAAGTCAATTCCTACGCCAAGTTTCTATGCATGATGATGAATCTTATTGTAACCTTAACTTGCAAAGAAGTCTTTTTGATTCCTGGAAATAATAGAATGAATCCATAAGTTTACGTTTTGAATTTTTATACAGTTTATAGTTTAGATTTCAGCTTCCAAATCTACTTATTTGTTGACTATGACACAAACCCATTAAGGTTTCTTTTCAAGTTGGCTATTTCCCCCCTATCCCAAACTTCATATTTTCCTCATGCTTTGAAAATCTGCTGGATTTGGATTTTGTATGCTGTGTTTAACTATTTCTAACTTCCATTTTTGTTGTGGTTGACTTTACCTGAGAGATGGTTCGGGTTCTTGTGGCCCCCTCAGTAAGGGAAAGCAGCTGCAGGTACAAGAGGATGCGCTGCTAAAGCTGATGGATGCTACGTGTAGACGTGCCACTGCTCCGCCGGCACCCCCAGATGGCCTATATCTTGTTGATATAGGATATACTGAGTTTGATCCACAAAACTGCCTCATTCCCTAGAGCATATCTTATGTCAAATTCACACAATTGTTGCTTTTAGCCACCTTCTTAGCGGACATGTCATGCACATATGAGCTTTAGGACTACTGGGATTTTGAGTGATCCTCCATGAAAAACTCTGTTTCCAATGACTATAAGAACGAAAAAGAGAGAAGAAATTTATACTGTTGTTTGCATATTTGGTTATGTCATAACTTTGTTTATACGTATAACACACATACACTTCTATAAGCAGGTATCGTTTTTTTGTTCAGTATGCCAAATAGATGAGAGAAAACAGGATGATTTTATACTTGGTGTAGGTGCTGGTTTTGTGAACTATATCAGCTAGTTCTAGAACTAAAAGAAAAGAAAAATGAAACTAAAACTAATTGTCTCCTGCAGGAATTGCAGCTTAATTCTTCAGAGCAGCCATTTTATAAGGGGGGAGGCTTGGATTTCGGAGGAAGATAATTGGAAAAATGTGTTATCACACAAGGAGTGAAAAGCTGAACACAGAAATAGGCAAGGAAAGGGCTTAGCTTTGAATCCAATTCAAGGGCAGACCGGAGATCCCTGATCTAAATCCACACCTCACTCGTGCATTCTAACAAAGAGATTTGACTTTGTCAGAACTTTATGCACAACCCTTCTTTCATTTGCTTTTTGAAGACAGCCTATACTAACCTCTCCTATTCTTAGCAAACCAATTGTCTCTTCCTCTCTGTCTCTCTCCTCTCTTTCTTCCTATGCCATCAAAACTTCACCACCTTCCCAAGCTTCCTCTCCACCCCCTCCCACCCCAACATTATAGTCCTCTGTTGAAGCCATTCTTGACTGCAAAGGGCGCGCATGCCCCTCCACCAGTGCGCGTCCCGCCACACTGTAGCATCATGGCTTTTAAAGATAAACCCTCATTTGTTCTTGTCTTTCTACTTGTATCCCTCCATTTTGTTGCCTCTTTGGGACTGACAGACTCAGAAATCCTCCTTAAGTTCAAGGGTTCTTTATCGAACGCATCTGCATTGTCTGACTGGAGCGACAAGACCACACCATGCACAAAAAATAATGCAACAAATTGGGCTGGTGTAATTTGTGTTGATGGGATCCTTTGGGGTTTACAACTCGAAAATATGGGGCTGGCTGGCAAGATTGACATGGAAACTCTACAGGCTTTGCCAGATTTGAAAACACTCAGCATCATGAACAATAACTTCGATGGTCCCATGCCAGAGTTCAAGAAAATTGTTTCATTGAGAGCGCTTTATTTGTCCAACAACCGTTTCTCAGGGGTGATCCCACTGGATGCTTTTGATGGCATGTTGAAACTGAAGAAAGTGTATTTAGCACAAAATGAGTTTACTGGTGCCATTCCTTCATCTTTGACTGCCCTGCCCAAGCTTTTGGATTTGAGGCTTGAAGGCAACCAATTTACTGGGCAGCTACCAGATTTGACTCAGAATCTTCTTTCATTCAGTGTGTCAAACAATGCATTGGAGGGGCCAATCCCCGCAGGTCTTAGTAAGATGGACTCCAGCTCCTTTTCAGGTGAGCTGCCCTCTTATCATTAATGGCACCAAGCAACATGTTGCTTCTATTAACCTCTATTGCCATTGTCATTGATTAATATGAGATGTTGGATATCTAATCATCATTACTTCAGTTTTCTGAGACTTGAAAATAACGAGCCACACATTGATTTTCCCTCTCAAAGAAGATATTTAGAAAATTGATACCTTATGCACATCAATTCACCACAACAAAATTGATTTTAGTACTACCATTTTTCAGATTTCTAGCAACGATGCTAAATGATTTGCTAGTACTTGAACACATTCATACCTTTTTTGGTTGAGCAGGCAACAAAGGTCTATGTGGACCGCCGTTAAAGGAATGTAATACCATCAACAGCAACTCTGACTCCAAGAAACCACCTGTGCTACTAATCGTGATCATTGCTGCAGTTGTGGGATTACTACTGGGTGCCATTGTTGCAGCATTCTTGTTCCTTCGTCGTCAAAGCCAAAGACAACCATCAGCCTCAATAGAAGCACCACCACCACCAATACCGTCAAACCTCAAAAAGAAAACGGGTTTCAAGGAAGAAAACCAAAGCCCATCAAGCTCACCAGACCACTCGGTAGGTAGCAAGAAAGGGGAACCTCCAAAGCTGTCCTTCGTGAGGGATGATAGGGAGAAGTTTGATTTGCCAGACTTGTTAAAGGCCTCGGCTGAGATATTAGGAAGCGGTTGCTTCGGGTCCTCTTACAAAGCAGCGCTTAACTCTGGGACGATGATGGTGGTTAAGAGGTTTAAGCAGATGAATAATGTCGGGAAAGAAGAGTTTCAAGAGCATATGAGGAGGTTAGGGAGATTGAAGCACTCTTACTTACTTCCTCTTGTGGCTTACTATTATAGGAAGGAAGAGAAGCTCTTGATTACCGACTTTGTTGAGAAAGGCAGCCTAGCTGTTCATCTTCATGGTATGTTTTCAGCACAAAACTTGGACAGTTGCCAAACGCGCATGGTGATGCTTTCCATCCATTGATGTGTGCTACACCATTGTTGGATGGACAGAATCACTCTACGCGTGCTTCCACAAACGCCCGTACCATTCCTTGTGTTTCTCTTTCCATCCATTCATATAATGTGTGCTGCTGCCATCTTTTTTCTTTCAGGTCATCAAGCTCTAGGTCAACCAAGCCTTGATTGGCCAAGCAGATTGAAGATTGTCAAAGGAGTAGTAAGGGGTCTTGCATACCTCTACAAAGACCTTCCCAACATAATTGCTGCCCACGGCCACCTTAAATCTTCCAATGTTCTTCTCACTCAATCCAACGAGCCCTTGCTCACCGACTATGGACTAGTTCCTGTGATCAACCAAGAGAATGCTCAAGAGCTCATGGTAGCCTATAAGTCCCCTGAATACTTGCATCACGGCCGGATTACCAAGAAGACCGATGTATGGAGTCTAGGGATATTGATACTTGAGATCTTATCAGCAAAGTTGCCAGCAAATTTCGTACCGCAAGGCAAGGGAAGCGAGGAGGAAGATTTGGCAAATTGGGTCAATTCTGTTCCTCATGAAGAGTGGACTAATGTGGTGATTGATAAGGATATGACCAACGGGCCAACAAAGCAAAATGGTGGTGGTGAAAGTGAGGTGATCAAGCTATTGAAGATTGGTTTGAGTTGTTGTGAAGCGGATGTGGAGAAGAGGATAGACTTGAAGGAAGCTGTTGAGAGGATTGAAGAAATAAAAGAGAGAGACAGTGATGATGATTTTTTCTCCTCATATGCTAGTGAAGGAGACATGAGATCTTCAATAGGAAAGTCTGATGACATCACATTCTCTTAAATATTTCTAGTACGGTTGAGTTAAAAACTGGATTTCTAATCTATTAGAGGGGGGAGGGGGTCAGAAATAATTGTTTTTTTTTTTTTTTGGAGTTGAATGAAGAGCTATGGGAACGATAATGCATGCATGTACAAAAAAGTAGTTCTTGTGGATGTAAATGCAGGATGGAAGTTGGAGTGAAAGTGGGATTGCCAATGCGCTTTTTTTTTTTCTTTTTCATTTTCATGTTTTCATTTTTCCCTTCTTGCCAGCAATGTCTTCAACTTGCATGCCTGCCTCTCTACATTACTGTCATGGAAATAAATAAAAATATTACTATAATTTCCATATTAAAAGATTGTACTCTCTTTCGACATTGCGGAAATCATGGATTATTTTTGCAACATCCATGGAAAAGATCTACAGTCAAATTAATTGAAATATGATCTCTATAAATTACTAAATAAGCTAGTGTTATATTGCATGATTTCCAGATGCGTCACGCTGCGCACTACACAAACATACACTCTTTTAGCCATTGTGGACTGTTTTTCTATTTTTCCTTGGTAGCACAACGGATAGCAAGAAACATAAAATGGATTCACAAGGATCGGAATTATCTGATTAGTTGGTGTGATTGATGGCTTTTGTGGCAAATTTCTGTAATGTACGTAACGTAATTGGTTAATTTAATGTTGGTTTATACAGACTATTCAAGACTGCAGATATTCCTGGCACTGTATTGAAACGGGCACTACCGAATTTCTGCACTGTATATGTAGTTTCGAAAGGAAAGGTCAGTGGTTCGCGAAATGCAACTCGTCCAGTCCCAGCTAGTTCTGCAGCAGGAGGGACACTGCCGAGTGTTCAGTTACCTGCTGCCACGAAGACTAAATACTATTCCAAATCATATACATTGAGATAAAAATTTTCTAGAATCGTTCTAAGGGCCGGTAGCTTTTGATACATAATGATTTTGACAAACCAAGATTTTGAGATTCCCAGTATTTGACAAGAAAAATTAAGCTCAGGGCTCAAAATTATTTCAATGATTGTTCTGACTGTATGTTTTCATCATAACTGCCCACTGTATATCACAAATTGCCTTATTCTTCTCTGGTTAGTTGCAGCCTAGATAGTCTCTGCAATTTCTATAAACTAGCTATAACTAGGGTGGTGGATACCCCATATGCTAATTCCAATGAAATAAGATAGCTGTTAACATTTGATAATCATTTGTGTAGAGGAGCCGAAAGCTGGGATGATGAGCTCTCACCTGATCACCCAGATGGCCCAGTTGAAAGTTCCAAAAGGCCAAGCACTGACACCTCGTTCTTTGCTTTTTATGAAAATCTGGGGTGTGCTGAACTAACCGAAAACTTGCGAAAAGACTTGTATATGGAGGAAAGAGACTTCGAATCACACTCAGGGTCCAGATCCCCAGTCGAGCTTAATTAGCCCTATTCCTGAATTCAAAAGTTTGGACAGTCATTTAGAGCCATGGTTGGAACATAACAAGGCAGTACTGTGCTGAACAAGTCCCTTACAATTTCAAAACTCAACTTTGAATCCATTTTTAATCCAGAATTGTGCGAGGACAGGAGTTGGAAAGTGATGTGTACTTAGCTAGCAATTTTGCAAATCTTTTCAAGAGAGATGTACTTGATTTGTTTTAGTTTTAAAATCATGTATTCTTTCAGCTGAATGTTTATTACGATTTCAGGAAGACCATGAAGATGAGGTTAGAAGGCTAAAGAATGAACTCAAGCAAACAATAGATATGTATCATGCAGCCTACAAAGAAGCACTTGCTGCAAAACAAAAGGTTTTAAGCATCAGTGATTCTACCCCACCTAATGCCGTAGATTTAGTAAGCCCTAATGTTTGTTGTTTTAATGACAGGCAATGGAACTTGAACAATGGAATGGGAGACGAAAAAAGAATACAGGAGGCTCATCTAATCGAGGAAATTGCATTGAAGATAGTGGAGTGGGAGAAGGCAAAGGCCAAGGCTGCAAATGAAGCAGCTGAAGCAGCTCAGAAGCGTGAACGTAATCTATAACTAAATATTGTAATATGCTTGGATTTCTTCTGCTTTCCTGTAAAACAATTGTACTGAATATCTGTCAAGTTTTAAGGCTACTCGCAGATTTGAGTGTTTCAAGCATGGTTTCCTTTTCCAAACATAACATCTTATGAGATATGCATTGCAGTGTAGAAGATGTGAATATCATAATCATCACACATTTTCAATCTAGCTACAACAGAAACATATATATTACGTGTAGCTTTGAAAAAGGAAAAAGAAACGAACTCAATTCAAAAATGTATAACCGCCCGAAGCAGAAAAACTCATTGATTAACAATTATATCTATGAATTCCAACAAGGTTCATACAACGTCTACTCTCCATTATGCTAAACTTCTCAAGAAAAGAAACTTATGACTATATATGAAGGGTTAATTAGCACTACAACTCAAAGAATCTCGTAAATAAAAGAAGATGGAAAACCTAAAGAATGAACGAGCAGCACAAATAAAGAAGTATATTAGTACTTGATATCAGGATTTTGGACCAATAATCTGTCACGAACTACATAAGTTTGCAGTAACAGTTTCTTCTAGGGAGAAGAATCTGATAGCCTTTGCCACAAGGACATTTGCAATGTATCATCAAGCATTCTCCAGTTCTCTCCGTCGTCACAGATTCTTCACAACCTGTCACTGCATCACTTTCCATCGAACCGACAGTCCACGTATCAAAAATTTGAATACATCCTAGGAAACAAAATTCATCCCAAGTTAAGGTCAATACAATAGCTAGGCAGAATGGAACACGTTACAATCTACCTTTGATTTTGATCCAAATTTTCATGGAAGTGAAGTGGAAAATTAAAGATAAATAATTGTACCTTGATTGCATTAATGTTCTCTCTAGTTCAGTGACTTTACCATCTTCATGATTTTCATGCAGTGGCTCTTCGTCTGCAGGCGTTATAATTTCATGATTTTCATCCCACCACTGATTGATTTCCTTTATGCTGTCCCTCATTTTCTTCAGCCACTATTATTAAACACTAATTTCAAAATTTTCATTATAATTAGACACAATTATCTTAAAAAACAATTAAAATTAACCCCCGAATCCAAAAAAGTAAAAAAAAAAAAAACCCACTCGTGTACTTCTCTATAAGTATTTCATAACCTATTTTAGCACTTCAGTGTGAGTTTACAGCCACCAAGCCTTTGACTGTTGAAGCAGTAAATGGAGGGACAATGACTTGTTCTTCTCCATGTAAGGATTTCAGGTGGAGGATGCAGGGAGTAAATTTCGTGGCAGATGTACTAGTGGGAGCTATTGTATTCTCTAAGATTGACATGCGAACAGGATAGCATCAGATCAGAATCTGATCGTGTCCTTTGGTCTTACTTATGAATTTCTGCTTTTAGGACCCACAATGTTCATTGTTTTTTCTTTTCTTGAGTTCTTGGTTTGATGCATCGATTTCTTTTCTTTTCTTTTTTGTTTTGGAAAATCTATAATGAGAGGAAGAAAGGTTTGGTTGAGATTTTTGGAGCCAATTTCACAGCAAAATAAGGAAATAAAATTCAGTTGCTTCCAAGCCTTTTAGCGAATGTTCATTGGGCTCCATTGTTTTGCTGATACTGGAAATTAAGTAGGTGATCCATTCTCTTTAAATAAGAAAATATATATCTCATCACAAGGTATGAACAGAAATATCCAGTTTAAATCATTAGAATCCCATGGAGTTCGCCTAAGAGGGAAGGCCTGAGAATTGACAGTATGCTATTTTCCAAGATTCCAGGTTCTGACTCTTGTCAGGTGCAAACACTTCCAGCCTGTTTATCCCATGATTAGTTAGGTCTTGGTCCGAATACTTGGTGCTAATTAAAAATAATAATAATAATTTAAATCATTAGGTTGTTTCTTTGGAGATTTTTTTTATATAACTAATTTTAATTTTGTGAATTGTTTGGCTTCTATTAGCAACCCATTTATTCTGTTTTAGAGGTAAAAAGGAAAACAAGGGGAACCTATCCAAATAAGGGCTCATCTTCTCCCTCCCTTCTCGAGGAGAAAAGATAAATTTTAGCGTGTTCTTTTGGGCTGTTCATTCAATCGTGATACACATCATCACACATTTTCATAATATATAATTGTTAATTACAGAGATTCTACATAAAGATCCTTGGGAAAGTTGGTTAATCTAAATTCTATAACTAACTTAAGACTAGTCTTTGAAGTCTGGTATTATTTGCTAATTTTGGGAGGTCACCAGCTCATTTTCTTTGACTATCAAGACGACGATGATATTTGGTATGGTCTTAAAGCATGTTTCAAGGAAACCAGAAGGGGCTATCATTGAAGTTTTGTTTGTTTTGTTCTCGTATTTTCTGAGCTGAAGCTGATTTGATTTTCACAAGAGAGACATAGATGGCTAGAAGGAATGGAGAAAAGAAAGAAAACAATGTAGCAGTTGCCATAGACAAGGATAAAAGTAGCCAACATGCTCTCAAGTGGACTGTTGATCATCTTCTCACCAGGGGACAGGCTCTTACGCTTCTGCATATTAAACAAAACCTTTCGTCCATCCCCACCCCATGTGTGCCTCCTCTTCTTCATGTCTTAATGATGATGATACTAGTCTGATAATTATTGCTGGCTTGAATGATAATAATCATAATCAGTCATTGTTTGTCGTCTAGACCTTGCATGCAATGCACGTATATACGAATCAAAACATCATAAAATCCATCACACAGTTCAGATTCAACAATTCCGATTTAAGCTAGCAGTTCTAATATCAAGAATCTTTTCAACTTTCGCTTGATATTGCTTTGGTTGCTCGTAATAAAATCTTGAGATGGAATGTTTAAGCATCACATTCACCACCGTACCAATTTTCTCTATGGTTGCAGGTGGAAACCAAGTCTCCATCAATGAGGTCAATGACGACGTTGCGAACATGTATAGCAAACAAATTACCAACCAAGCCAAATCGCTGTTCCTTCCATTTCGTTGCTTCTGCACAAGAAAAGAGGTAATTTCTGCTCCCTTTTTCCATATCAAATCCACATTTCATTTGGTTAACGTTTGGTTATGTAATTAAATTTTCACGTGCTACACTAATTTAGCAATGGAGATTACTGGGTTTTTATCCTTCAATCTCACCGTTGACGTTTGATGCAGATAAAATGCAACGAAGTTGTCGTGGAGAAAATGGACGTTGCCAAAGGAATAATAGAATACGTTACCACAAATGCAATTGAGATTCTGATACTTGGTTCATCATCGAAGGGAGGCCTTGTCAGGTAAAGCATTTATGGAGGGCTAGCTGATCATAACTCAGATTGTCTTTGCTACCTAAAGAAATATTTATTTACAGGACAAATAGACATTAGATTAAGACAATAAGTCTAATTCCCTGGGCTAAGTTGATACATAGAGCTTGCAATTGTTGGTTTGGTTTTCAGATTTCTCAAATCTGGAACAAACCCAAGATATAGATGGATAACTGCCAGGACAATGTTCCATCTAATTCTGTTTACGAGGTTCAAGCAACTTCGGATTTCCATCTGATTTCATACAATGCCACATCTCATCCTCTAAGATATAATGAATTTTGATATCATACCAATTATGTTTTTCTTCCCCACAGAAAATTCAAGACCACAGATATTCCAGGTAATGTGTCCAAAGGAGCGCCAGGCTTCTGCTCTGTATATGTCATCAGCAAAGGAAAGATCTCATCGGTGCGATCTGCTAGTGGTCCACCACCTCCAAAACACTCCATTCAAACTCAAATGCAGAACAGGGATACAGTTGAAACCCTTTTCAAGTCTAGCCTAGGTCCCAGAGGTCTGCCTCTCTAGTAAGCATTTTGTTCTTTACACCGCTTTATATGGCTTTGTCGTTTCTCATTAGAGGTGTATCGATCTTTTACAGTACCAGAGAGGTCACCATATACCCTGCAAGGCCTTCAAGAAGATATGGAAATCAAGTAAGTTCGACAGATAAACTTCTCTGAGGTGTATAGGTGTAAAATACTAATGACCATCAATAATCCATGGTGCTACAGGTTAATCATATAATTTAAAGTCTAAACGGATAGAAGCTTCTTCTCATTCTCTCCCAGTTACAATGGCAGGCAGTTCTATGTTCTTATTGAATTATACTGGTTTCTTTGAACTTTACACGATTTGACACTTCTCTTTTCAATGCTTGACAAGGAACTTTCAGCTTGACATCTTAATTTATTAGCAACTTTTTCCATGATACAAACCCTTTTTTTATCTATTTTTTGGTCGCTTCACCGGTACCACTAGTCCTGGCACTACTGCTTTCCAACACCAACTTTTGAGGCAAGTCAAAGCAGAACCATAATATTTCTGACAACAAAAACTATGGCATCCATGCTCATGTGGCTGCCTCATATCAGTGGCTGCCATCTTGATGCAGCACTGATAACGAGGCTCATAAAGCACCAGCAATTCTTTAAGGAACGAAAATTTGAAGATGATGGCAATTTCTAATTAGAGAAAATCCTGATATTCAATGAGAGGACTAACCTGATAACCACCGAAACAGGTCACCATTCACTAGAAGAGGTGGAATCGCCAAATATGAGCCCTCCATTCCAGATTCTGACATATCATTTGTAAGCAGTGGAAGGCCAAGCATTGATCACACATTTCCTGCTATCTACGATGCTTTTGAAACTGGAATGACACCTCGGCTTTCAAACGCTTTCGAAACTGGAATGACACCTCGGCTTTCAAATGGCTCGGATTATGACTATAGATCCTTCGGGTCATTGTACTCAGGAAACAAATCAATAGATGCAAGTTCACAGTATAATTTCTCATCAACCTCACAAGAAAGTGGCAACACATCATGGTCGTCTTCACAGAACATGGTAACAACATGAAGTCCCAGAGAAGGCATAGTTAATGCATGCATAAACACCCACCAACATGCATCGATTTGTGTATGATCCTGATTGAACTGTGTGTTTCCTGACAATCAAGGGGCAGGTTCTGGTTGGCTTGTCCCTATAGATTTCTCCCAGAAGCTAATAATTTTCTCTCCATGCCCATCATCTTTCCTTTATAATGCTTTTACATTTGTTTTTCCATACATTTTCAAAAAAAAGTAATGTCCATTAGCAGTCATATGATTACCTATAGAAACATAATCATTCATAACAAACAAAAGTTCTGTGAATCATGGGAAGAAGGCAGGTTGACAGGGAGACAAACAATAAACATTAGGGCAAAAGTGAGGCATACACTCATGTAACTTAGAATGGTTCACATTAGACAAACAGAAAACAGAAATATAATGTATGCTTCATTCAAACTTTATAGGACGACATGGAATCTGAGATGCGGAGGCTCAGACTAGAGCTCAAGCAAACAATGGACATGTATAGCTCAGCCTGCAGAGAAGCACTCACAGCAAAACAGAAGGTACTGACAGTTCAAACCTTCTTTGACAAGAGGCTAAATTTGTTAATTCTATGGTACAAAAGTCCATCTTTCATAATGAATTTATCAGTATATTTAAAAATATATTTAGAGGCGTTCCATCATTCCATCATTCAAGCTCTCTTTTCATTCTCTTCAGACTGGAAGCTCATTATGTGTTACTCAAACTTGAAAGTCAAAATAAACAAATAGCTCAAAATATCCAAAATCTCCAACCAAAAGCACCAATGGAAACATTGAATTGAAAATGAAACCTTGACTTGAGCTGCAATGTGATTGAATTCTGATGAAATTTCATTACAGGCCAGGGAACTTCATCATTGGAAATTGGAAGAACAACAGAGATCAGAAGGAGCGCGATTAGCAGAGGAAGCTGCCTTGCAACTTGTAGCAAAGGAGAGAGCTAAGTGTAAAGCAGCCATTGAGGCAGCTGAATCATCTCAAAGGATTGCCGAATTGGAATTACAAAAAAGACTAAATGCAGAAATGATAGCTCAAAAGGAATTCCAGGAGAAGAATAAGGCACTAGCATCCATTGCAAACAGTGATCTTCGATATCGAAAATACACGATTGAGGAGATTGAAGCAGCAACAGATGAGTTTTCAAACTCGCTCAAGATTGGAGAAGGAGGTTATGGGCCTGTTTACAGGTCCTATCTGGATCATACACCAGTGGCCATTAAAGTTTTACGTCCTGATGCAGCTCATGGAAGGTCACAGTTTCAGCAAGAGGTTTGGAGATCTGTCCATCATCCAAAAATAATTGAGTAAATAAACATAAACCTACATACATCCATCATAACTTTATGGAAATGAACTAATGAAACTGAATTCAAAATGATGATCACTAGTATCCTAGCAGAAGTGATGTAGAGAATCATTTAATATGAGGTTTTGAAACGAGGAACTAGTAACATTCACACTTTTCTTCAGAAACTACAAAGGAGTAGCCAAACCTAGTGATTTTTCAAATGCCAAAGAGCCGATTCAAAAAGTAAATCATATTTATTTAGCCACTAGTTCTCCCGCAACAAATAAGTCTGACAATATTTTGAGCTAATCCATTGCCTTCAGCTCATAAAAGTTGAGCCGCAAGTATTGAATTTAAGTTTCCCAAACTCGTGTTTTTTTTTTTTTTTTTTTATCTTTTTTGCTCTAGGAAGAAAACTAGGCAAAATCCAGTGTAATGGCACTGCCCTTTTTTTCTGTCTTCTCTTCTCCTTTTTTTTTCTGTTCTTTTTTTTTCCTATTGAACCATCTGTTCTTAGGTGTATTCCGAATTTCTGACAACTCTTATGCAGGTTGAAGTATTATCCTGCATAAGGCATCCAAACATGGTTCTCCTCCTTGGAGCCTGCCCAGAGTATGGCTGCTTAGTCTATGAGTACATGGCTAACGGAAGCTTGGAAGACTGCCTGTTCCACCGAGGAAACAGTCCACCTCTTTCTTGGCAATTAAGATTCCGGATTGCTGCAGAAATCGGCACTGGCCTTCTTTTCCTCCATCAAACCAAGCCAGAACCACTTGTGCACCGCGACCTCAAACCTGGCAACATTTTGCTTGACCGCAACTATGTCAGTAAGATTAGTGATGTTGGCTTGGCCAGGCTTGTCCCTCCATCAATAGCCAACACTGTTACTCAATATCGCATGACATCAACAGCTGGAACATTCTGTTACATTGACCCAGAATATCAGCAGACAGGAATGCTAGGGATAAAATCCGATATTTACTCACTTGGTATCCTGCTTCTACAAATAATAACAGCCAAGCCACCTATGGGTTTAACTCATCATGTTGAGAGGGCCATTGAGAAAGGAACTTTTGCAGAGATGCTTGACCCAGCCGTTCTAGACTGGCCCATTGAGGAAGCCATGAACTTTGCCAAGTTATCTCTTTGGTGTGCAGAACTGAGGCGGAAAGATAGACCAGATCTCGGAGCGGTCATACTACCTGAGCTTAAGAGATTGAGAGAACTTGCTGAGGAAAACATGCCTAGCGTCATGCCTGGGGGCAGCACAGGAAGCTCCCCTTATCACAGCCAATTTTCCTCAGTTCAAGTGAGTTTTACATGCTTCCATTTTTTTAACTCCAAAGGCAAAAAACCTGCTTGTGCAAACTTCAATTTTTCCTAGGATAACATTTACTAATTTCATAGCAACTCGTAGATCTTACAAGCTACAACCTCTGCAAGCTTTACAATTCAATTGTTTCTGATCTGTTGCCAGGATGTGATCACAGCGAGCTACAATCTGGATATGATAGCTCAAGAAGCCACCCAAGCACACCATCTAGAGGAAGAAGATGAAGGACGATTGAAAAACACTTTGTTGTAGCGAAGATAGATGTATTTGGCATTCAACATTACCTGAAGCTTGTTTTAAATTCTTTTGTAGCTCTTGGAAAACCAAACTTGTTTTAATGCTGGCATGGTTTCTAGTTAAGAGAGTATTCAACCCGGTATAGCCAAATCCAACAGCATATTCAGATTTCTCGAGTATTTACAATTGAAACTGATCAGTTATATCTCAACCATTTCCAATTCCACCTTCAGCCTCCAAGGGTCACCACCACTAGATCAGCAAGATTTGACAAACATTCTAGGATTTAAGATGATAAGGGGCACCTTTGGGACAATTAACTCAGTCATCGGACATTGCATTGCTATTAAGCAGAATAAACATATAAGGGGAAAATCACCACCATCTCTACCAAAAGGCAAAGTAATAGCTCAAGGTTGCATATTGACTCCAAACTCTAAGAATCTAAAAGAATTCTATATGAGCATACTTCAAGTTTCAGTCAAACCAATCAAGATTTTACACAGTAACATAAGGCCAATAGTCAGTATTTCCAAAAGATATGTTTGCTCTTGTGTAGTTTCCTGGTATATATTTTAATGAACTCTCTCTGTAAGTCCACTTCTGCTGCCTATCAAACTCCATAAATGCCTCTGAACTTGAATGGAAACCCCCATTCCCAAAAACACAAACACTAAAGGATCTGTTAATAACTTTGGAGAATTATCCAAATGCATCATGCTCCTGATGCATCAATGACAACCATAAGTCACAAGATAAGGAGCAACCTTATCATGTTTCATATGCTCAAGGCCTAGATGGAGATCCCACAACAAAGACATTCTTGAAAAGCCAGGGCTTGTACATTAAATGTAGTAAGATCGGGATGAAAACCAGCTTCCAACATCTTCAGAAATTCCCTCTGCAAGAGTCTTCATTTTTCCCAAGTATTCACCTTAGGAACTCCATAGCCTGTAAAATTTTCTTTCCTTTATATATGGAAACGGCATTGCTCTAATTCCTTCTCTCTATGAGTCTAGACCTTTTAAGGCGATCTCAGGCAGCTTCCATCTCTGCCAAAGAACCATGACGACTATAATACATAACAAAAGCATTCCCAGTGCCAGAGTCTACAGGAGACCCTTTGAGACCATCTTCTTCAAAGTATCCTCCATCAAATCAAGTTGACCACCCTTTCCGAAGCAAGAGATAGCCAGTGAGTAAACCTGATGAAAAAAGTCAAAAGTTCTCGAAGAACTCAACTGATCAAGAATTTTGATTACTTCATCAAAAATTCCACTCCTTGCATAATTGTCAATTAATTCCGAAACTACCTGAACACTAGGCACAGAAGAACTATACAGCATTTCCTCCCATATTGCCTGTGATTGAGGTAAAAGGCCACTATAAGCATAACAACGCATCATAGCTGAAAGAGTAGTGTTGTCTGGTAAAAATCCTTCACATTTCAACTCTAGATGGACCCTTCTTTGCTTACAGAATGTCTGTATTAATGATGCACAATCCACACAAGTTTCCTTTCCACGAACACCCTTATCACACTCTCATTGCCTTATCATCTGTAGTAAGCAATAAGCAAGCCCAATAAACATACGCTCAAAATTTCAATTTCCTCCACGAGCTTTCAAACTAAAACCATTTAACAAAAAGTTATGACCTTTTCAAGAAACTCGAGCACAAAATTCTGGCACGAATTACCATAAATTAACATAAAAAGTGTGACTCATACAGAATTATCAAAATCCCACTAATAATATTAATTCAAAAGCAAAATTGAGGTTCTGTTTTTCCTTGTTTTAAATTCTCATTCAAATAAAGTTCCCGCCTTCTAAAGGGAAAGGGGAAAAAAGTAATGCTGAAGTGTTGGCTATAATGTCATCAAACAAGGATCAAACCCATATAAAATTTCCATAGAAAGATTGAATTTTGCATCTTTTTATTAACACACTAACACATATACATTAAGATTTGTGGGAAAAATAATACCTTTAGAACTAAAGCTCGCTTTTTTGGGGCACTCATGATTGAAAAAATAGCAAAACGCTTAGGTTTAAGAGACCCAACAAGGTGAGCATGACCTGTTGTTGCTGCTATTACAGTTTTTGTTTCCATTTCTAAAACTTCTTAGCATAATTTTCAAAAACACAGAGACAATGACAACCGTTTGTCTCAGAGAAACAGGTTTTCGATCCTGTTTCGTGCGTTCCTTCTTCTTAAGTATAGTAGTTAGTATTTTTTAAAAAGTATATTTTATTTAGAAATATATTATAATAATTTTTTTTCATTTTTAAAATTTATTTTTATATAGAACATCAAAATATATTAAAAAAATTAATTTAAAAAAAATCAAATTTTATCAAAAACAGGTTGAAACTTAATATCAAACATCTTTTTAACTTAATTTTAAAGTGAATTAACCCTAAAGTCCACGCCAAGCCACGGATTATAGTAAAATAAATTTAGTGTAAAAAAACATATTTAGGTATTGCATGTGTATTCATATGTCACTCGTACATTGACGGCTTAGATTCTATTTAAAATTGCAATCCAACTGTAATTTTGAAAATTATTGAATTTTTTTTAGCTTTCAATTAATATTTTTTTAATTATTTTGTCATGTTAATATCAAAATTATTTTAATATATTTTTAAATAAAAAAATACTTTAAAAAATAACCTTTACTACATTTTCAAAGATGCTTATAATTAACTTGGTTGCTTTCTCTTAAAGAAATTAGAATCAAATATTTTTTATTTGTTAGATTTCTATAAATATGAGTGTTCAAATATATGTTGGAATTCTATGTTTAATACACAATTATGAGAGATTTAATTTTGACAAGGAAAATTAATCTAAAATATCTTAAATTACTGTATGATAACAACAAGAAAGAAAAAACAGATAATTAAAATGATACAATCAAAAATTTCCCAAAATCCAAATAAATGATGCTAGTTATTAAGTAGTTAAGAACACATAATATATAACCATCTAACCAGGTGGCCAGTGGTAATCAGGTGGTCAGTGGTAAGAATTTGAAACTAAAAAGTTTATTTTTTTTATGATTTCAGTTTCGAGTTATATGATTGTTAATATGATAATAATTGAAAACTTACATGGATTAATCAAGATGGATTAATCAAGGTGGACACTCATATTAATAAAAAAAAAATATATTCTTCTTTTAATTCACACTTGGAAATGTTACTTTCACAACAACAAGCAAGGGTGGCTTTAAAAAAATAAGACTTTTTTTTTTCTTGAGACAAATGAAAGACAAGTAAAGGAGAGAAGGTAAGCTAACGTACCATATGAGAAAACAAGGAAAAACAGAGCACAGAAAAATGAAAGAGCTGCTCATGGCAAGGGTGCAGCACTGACTGTGCGTTGACTATGAAGATCTTAGCATTTACAAGTGATCAACAATGGAGTATCTCATTGAAGTATTTATTGTACATCACCAATAAATTTCTTGCTTTTGTACGAGTACCAATGAGTTTCTTAGTTAGTTAAATTCATAAAATAATTTAGACTTTTATCAAATTATTATGGATTAAATTTTCTTCAAAGGAGCGGTGAAAGGGATCAAGGGAGTAGGTTAAACTATATATTAAAAATTAAAGTGATATTTATTTGATAATATAACTGTTTTCAATTACAGAGTTGAGCTAGACTGTTTCTTCTATCTATTAATTTTAGTAACTTTGTGTTTATATATATATATATATCAAAATTAGCAAATGAAAAGCCTATCATTAATCAAGTTGTTGTTAATAATTTTAGAATAAACCTATAAAATGTCTCACGACTATGTACCATGTGGCTCTAATTTTTTAATCTTAGTTAGATCTATAATGTATTAAAAAATAGTGTTGTATAACTCTTTAATATATATTTTAAAATAAAAAAATTAGGGGTTTAAAATTTGTACAAACTTATCATTATTTTATATTAATTTTTTATTAATTTAATTAAATAAAATGAAGTTGAGAGATTAAAACTATTAATTACTTGGCCATTAATATTATGATAGTGTACTAAAAAATTATTCTAAATACTATAAATGAGGCTAAGAAAAAAACTTTATATATTATTTTTTAACAATTTATACGAGCAATTAAAGGAGTATTTTCTTTCAAATCTCAATACACGTTTATTGCTAGCTTCTCCAAGTGCATGTGGTATGTTCTTAGAATTTGAAACCAAAGAAAGGCATTGAGATGGATTTTTAAATTTTTCCATCCATGCACTCAAATTTAATAAATTTTTTTCTTATTAAAAAATATTAACATATAAATAAGTTGATTCTATCACGTTTATGTCAAAATAAAAATTTAAAATATATCAATGAATGAGATTTATTAAAAAATCACTGAATGAATCTCAAAACTAAAATCTTTATGAATTAAACAAAATATACTTTTCTAAAACAAAAATCACTAAGTCTACATATGAAGAATTCATAATAGAATAATTTCAAGTTATATCATGAGTTTATTTTCTAAAAGTCATCAGTTCAAGTATTACAAATTTATCATGTTTATGTTGAAATAAAAATTTAAAATATATCAACGAATGAGATTTATTAAAAAATCACTGAATGAATCTCAAAACTAAGATCTTTATGAATTAAACAAAATATATTTTTCTAAAACAAAAATCACTAAGTCTATGTATAAAGAATTCATAGTAGAATAATTTCAAACTCGACTGATTATATGATGAATTTGTTTTCTAGAAATCATGAGTTTAAGTATTATAAATTTTAGAATGATTGGAGACTTACATGTTTTAATCAAGATATACGGATCTCTCCAAAAATCTATAATTTTTTTTTAAAAAATCCATATTAGAACAGTATTCTTAAAAAAAAAAAAGACAAGTCATGCAATAAACTTGGGCCCGACACTAATAAATCATTAACAAAAGAGAAAAATGCACTGTCCATTTCCTATTAATGGAAATCCAGCTAGCAACACTAAAAAAGGGATAGTACTTGCCTCATTCTCCCATAGCTAAAGACGCTAGATAAGTGAAATGCAGGCTGGATTCAGTTTTTTCTTATATATATATAAAATATTTCTGAAATGATATGGGATAACTTGATAAACACATAACTTTGAGATCGGGAGGACTCCGGGGAAAAGAAAACAGAAAAAACTATGATGCTTTCTTTTAAAAGGTAAGTTAGTGATTCTATTGTGTAATAAAAATGTAAAGAGATTGATTTATTCCATTTAATTTATTAATGGTATATTATTTAAGTGTTTGAATTTTTTTATTTTTTTTGTGTGTGTTTTGTATTTTTGAGGCTATTTATGATTATAAAATATGAGAATTTGTTGAGTTTGGTGAAAATTTAGGAGTTTATTGTGATTTTATATAGGTTTTTTTAAACGGAATAAATTTTTTAGTGTAATTCTTTTATAGAAAAAATTCTGTCTAAATTCTGTTAAAATTATAAAATTTTAATTCTTTAAAATTATTAACTAAATTAAATATTAGATTAACAAAGTAAATAATAAATATCATAAAAAATATTTTTTTTTGTTAGATTTAGATGGAGTAATATCCTTACTAGTCACTGCTATTCTCTAACTTAATCGGTCAGTTGGTTAATCCAGTTATATGAATCGGTCAACCGATTCACACAAATATTATAATTTTATGAAATTTTTTTTCAAATATATTTTATAAGTTAAAATATATATTTTTGTTCAACTTATAAACTAAAATATAAATTTTAATTAAAATATTAAAAATTTACTGTTCATATAAACATAATAGCTTATCTCTGTTTATCAATGTCAATTGATTAACCAATATAACTGGCTATTATGAAATAATTGGCCGATTTATCATTGTTAATAGAATTTAAATGATGTTATAGTTTTGAATTGTAATATCAATTATAATTTTATTATGATTTTAAAATTAAACGTAATGATTCTAAAATGTAACAATATTATAATCGATATTATTATTTAAAAACATGATATTTAATTAAAAAATATATTTATAATATGGATATAAAAAAAATTATTTGATCAAACTTTTTACTTCTTTAATTATTTTTATTTTATATATTAATTACCCAATTTACCTAAAAAACAGTAATCACTTACTAATAGGTTGTTTATTATAGACAAATAATAATAATGATTGATTATAATTTAATCAAAATAATTATTGCTACACACTGTTTACATTCCTTTCTCCACTGATAACCACAGGCGTTATTAAAGCCTCTCTCTCTACAAGGTAAGTAGAGAGTTGTCACTTTCTCTCTCTAAAAAATCTATCCCACCGGTAGCCTCGAAGAATCTCTCTTTCTTGCACTTCACTTCTCTAAAATTTGCACTTGTTTCTCTCTCTAGTATCTCCTTTACTTTGTAATTAATATCTCTCCGTTAAATTCTCTCTTCCATGTTAGATACACTTGTGAAGACTCCAAAACCCTTTGTCTCTTTATAACAGCCAACCCTTGTCTTGAATTTTCAAGAATTCAAGATTTGAGGGTTGCCCATGTCTCAGTTTGGTCTGAAAATGGAGAAAAAGAGACCAAGAATCAGTCTTTCTTTGTTTTCAACCTTAACCGAGACCTTTTCAGTTGCCAACAAATCACCTAGGTCTTTGGAGAATGGTGGTGCTGTTGGGTTAGGAATAGTTGCTGCTATGGATGAGTCAGATAAAGTTTCTGACTCGGCTTTGTCACCAAGATCCAGTCTTCTCCCAATTGTTTCTTTGAAGAAACCTGCTTCTTATTTCAAGGAAGGAGGTATTGGGGTGTCGAATCTTGATAAAGATAGTAGTGGTGGTGGTGTATTTGTTGTTGATGAGAATGATGAGAGTTATACTTGTGTTATTTCTCATGTTGGGAATAATGTGATTAAGCAGAGTGTTTGTTATGGTGACGAGGTTTGTATTGATCCAGGGAATGAGTTTGATGTTGGTTCTGGACTGGTTTATGCTGCTTCACCACCTGTGAGGATGCCCATGGATGCGGCTGTTGCTGCTGCTAGGAGGGAGTTTTGGAGCAAGGATTTCCTGAGTTCTTGCTATCTCTGCAAGAAGCTGCTTGAGGGGCTGGACATTTTCATGTACAGGTACAAAAATGATTGCTTTCTTGGTTTAATTTTAGTGGTTAATCACGTGTTTGGAATTGTGTGTGACTAGTGAATTGTGTGAATTCTGATGGATTGGATATGCTTTTTGTTTATGAATTGTTGTTTGACTTTGAATTGCTGTGAAATTTTGTTGTTTGAAAATTGCAAGTTCTTGATTGGCAATAGATTAATAGATTTTGATGGGATAACAGCCAATGGATTCGTAGGCAAATTAGTGTTGGGACAAAATCTTGCTTACTCGTGTTCTTTCAGTCATGACGGCGTCGTCCTGTTTCAACTGAAAACCTCCACGTACTTAGAAGATGATTATTTTGGATAACTTTGTCATGGAAAATGTGGACACGAGATAGTTTATGCAATCGTAAAATCGATCAGGTTTCCTGTACAAGCAGAAAAATGTTCCATTTATGTAGAACATGTTTATGTTTGGATTTCTTTGTTCCAAAAAAACACGTGGACTAGAAATGGTTAATATGATTGTATTATCGTTCATAGATGCCATACAATTGGAACAGTAATTGAACTGGTTTAAACAAGTTCAAAATTAGCTGCTTCGTTGTCTGGTTTAATAGCATTTAAATCTATCTTTGTATATTTATTGTCAGGCCATTTAAAATTAGTGACTTGGGTCAATGCACCTTATCTCAGAGATTTTGATTCAAAATGGTATTATTCAGCGCTTATTTGGGGTTCCGTTGTCTTCCTGAATTTCATGTTTTAGGCTGCATTTAGGAATTTGGAAAGAATTGTTCATCAGTGATGATGCTCTTTCAATTTGTACAAGAATCTGGACACACTGAATGTTTAAAATAGAACCCTGCAATCTCATTTTGTCTTTCATTTTCTGCATGTACTTTGAGAAAATGTTGAAATAGAACATTGCAATCTGATGAGTGCAAATGTGACAGCATGAGTTTCATTACTAGGTCAAATGATAAAATAAAGCAACTTTTTATTTAAGTTTATGTTATTAAGTTACCTCTAAAAGATTATATGCATCAGACTTCGGTATGAAATGGGCATAAAGTAATCAGGATGCACTTCTCTATTTTAGTTGAGACAATTCCATAAAAGTAGGGCCAGCTAAATCTCGAGCAGAAGAAATGCCATTTTGGGGGTCGTCCAAATTGATTATGGTTGTAGAGAATGATGAAGACGTAAAACCAGAGTTGGGGTAGAAAGGTTGTCAACTTACATCCATTACTTGCATAAACAACTGAAAAACCTTTTGTTGAAGCCATTATTTTGATGCAATGTTAAATTTCTTAGCATGTTGGCTTGAGTGGGGGAGCCTTTGTGGTAAGGGCTTTTTCCTTACAGCAATCCAATGGTTCTTGTTTCATCTATAGAGAACTTGGGGCTAATATTGAATCATTATCTGGTACAAGTTGTTGGTGCTAAGCTGTGTACTTCTCGTAAATTTCTTTGGACAAAAACACTGCTTATTATTGTTGTTGGTGCCAATGAGCAGTTTCTATCTGGCTAAGTTGTTTTCTCCTTTACAAGTTTGGAAAGTCAATATCTGAGTATCTGTCTGAGTTGTCACAGCAAAGCTGTTTTCTCCTCTTGAAGTTTCCTAGGAAAAAAAACAAACTGCTCGTTTATTATTATTATTATTAGTGACAACAAGCAGTTTTTCTCTCCTGTCTTTTTTTTTAAGTTTGGAAAGTTAATTATCGAGTATTTAGTGTAAGTTGTCAGAGCTGTGCTGTTCCTCTCCTCTTGAAGTTTCCTGATGCAGAGATGATGCTTATCTAGTATAATTTGTACTGGTCATTAATTTATTTCCATATTTACTGAAGCATGCCAGGCGTGCTTCATGTAAGCATTGACAAGGATATCTTTCCTTCTGGTGGAAAATATGCTTTTTTAGGATTAGGTTGACAGATTTGTTATTCGTTGAACACTGTCAATTGCAACTTGGCAAAAGTTAGAACAGTCAATAACAGCTTGGTGTTAACTAAGAAACAATTATACTGCTGTCATGGTCACCAAATGAAGCATTGGTGCCTTGTCAACTATATACATGGGTTTTTCTTTTCAGAAATTATAAAAATATCAGCAAAAGCACCTTGATGGCTCTTTATCCCCACATTGGAGGACCTGAAACTATATAATATTGTCTGTCTTATGGGATGTTTTCCAGCAACTATACTAATTTCAACTATTCAATGAAATTTGAATTGCTCTCTTCATGATGTTTTTGGTTCTTGGTGACAATTTATAAAAAAAATTCAAGGTGCTCTTAGCTCTTATTAGTATAGTTGTCACCAAGAACCAAAAACATATTGGTTATTCCGTTCACTAAATTTAAGTTAATAAGTTTCACTTTATTTTGGGAATTATGCTGTAGTAGAAGGCCCAAATAATTCTTGTTTGCTTATGCATGTGGTCCTGACCTTTGAGGAGGCTTTGTTAGGATATTCAACTTGAGCCTCGAGAATTTTCAGGGATAAATTTTTCTCGTTCTCATTTCTCATATCTTACACTCATTTTCCACTGCTAAAATAGAAATGGGGTCCTTGTTTGCAGGGGTGAAAAGGCATTTTGCAGCCCAGAGTGTCGTGACAATCATATCAGAAACGAAGATTTCAAGGAGAAATGCGGATCTGAAGCTCGGAAGAAACAAGAGTGCTGCTCTGTATCGCCCAGCTCTTCTACTCTGTTATTTTTTGCTGGAGTAGCTGCAGCATAGAGTATTTTACAAAAACACCAGTATCTGGTAAATAAAAGGATAGTAAAGAATATGAAGGATATCCCTAAAGATAAACTGCCATTGATGGCATGGAGATACAGTAGACCTGATTTTTAAGAGGGTTAGAGCAGGTAGTCTCCACACCTTAGATTGCAAGAAAGATTATTCTGAGATGGGAGAATTTTATAAAGGATTTTAAGTTTTCTTAATCCAAAAAGGGTATCATATATATAGACTCGAGTTTTTCAATTTTACTATTATTACCCCATGGTCCATGGATGCAAGGCAATTTAGTTTAATAATTGCTATGAACTGGTATGCAGATTCTTGAAGCAATATCATTCAATATAAATTACTCTATAAGCTTTCAAATTGTTAGTTCATTACTGTGTGTTTTAATTGAATTATATGGATTTTTTCCCATTATTTTAAGGCCTGCAACATCTTTACCAAATTATTGACTTATTAGGCTGAGTAAATTTGATTTAGATTTGTTTACTTGCTGAGTTTGCCCATGCTTACAAGTCCCTGGTCATTTGAAAATTGAGATCCCTTTTCGGCGCATGAAGATGGATTTAGGTAGTGTTTTCCTACATGCTCCTAGTGTGGTAAGGATTTAACTTCAACAACTTACCATTAACTCCCCCAAAACGACAGAGGATGGTTGCTAAGCTGATTCATGATTCAACCTGACTCCAGCAGCCATGCAACCTGGTATTTGCTTAGTTATAATCTTCACAATCCTTTTACCCTTATAGTGGCCCGAAAACCTCGAAGGATTGTTGCTAAACTGATTCATCCCGACTTTTCTAGCCATTTCGCAACTATAATGATCCTATTACTGAAACCCAACACCTGATGCTTTCAAGAATACCGAGTAAAGGCTATGACACTGTGATGGCTGACGTCAGATACACAAGCATATGTCAAGGACCAGAGGGTGCTAATCTTCTATCAAATGCTACCAGAAAGAAGAAAAAAAGAGGAGGTTTGCATGGCTATGGCACCATGTAAAGATGGACATATAATTGGGATGCAAAACTACAATATTGCCTGTGAGCTTCAGAAAAAGGGAATTGATTGAGAGCTTCTTGAGAAGCAGGATTGATTGTTGTAATAGGTACACAGTTTCCCAATCTAGAAAATAAGGTTTTCTCAAAGATCTGATTTGAGAAAACTTGTGTAGAGATTTTAGTTTTGCTTGTAGAAATTAATTTGTAATTATTATTTTTTTCTTTTCTGTGGTACACTTTCACAAGCTGGTGGGAGATTTTTTGATGTAATTAGGCTTGCGATAACATGTAATTTTGGATAACCAAGTGTGGATATGCAACAACTAGATAAGAATCTGCCTCAGATAGATTACGTGGATAGACTAACAGATATAATTATGGACCAATGGGACTGGTCTAAGTCTAATAGGAGGTCTGGTCTCGCTAGATTAAAATGACAGCTTAAAAAGGTCATGACTTTTAATCCAATCGTTAGATCGCGTTTAAATTTTTACAAAAGTTTTTGAAAACTGTTTTCTTTAAAGTAACATGAAATCGCTACTCTGATCATCAGATTTTTAGATTTTAAAAATCTCGACCCGGGCCTCTAATTTTGACCCTTTTTATGATGTCCTTGTTATTTTCAAATTTCATGCTTCTCTCCTTTATGCATTGAATTTTTAATTTTATTTCAAAGTTAAAGTAGGTTTTCAGTCTTTTTAAAACTTGGAGTTTTTATTGGCTATCTTTTTTGTTTATTAAAATTCTTGTGTTTTTTTTTTATATAAATATATTAGGAACTTATTATTTTCTAATAATATTATATTTTAAAATATTTTATTAATATATTATTAAAGTGTTATATCATTTTAGGTCTTAAGTCCTTCATGGAAAATAATTTTTTATTTTTTGAAACTAGTTCAAATCGAATGATTTTGTTTCGTGTGCAAAAAAATCTCAGTAAACCACAGCAAGACCTGTAAACATGTAGAAAATTCAACCACAAATTCCCAAAGGGGAAAAATGGAAGCAATTTCAACAGATAAATAAATGCATCTCAACTGCTTGAGACATTAGGTATAAAAAAATCTGTGCCCCTCACTCATTTCAATAAAAACATAAACACTCTAAATTCAAGTACATGTCGACACAGGAAAGACTAAACAGGAAAGTTGTAGTCAAAGCCTAACTACAAAAAGGAGTTCCCAGGAGTGTCGCTCCCGTGAATACCAGTAACGACAGAATAATCAAGAACAAAATAAAAGTAAACATGCATGCTGATGAGATCAGATGTGGGAGAACATTCCAAGCTCCAAGCATTGGCTTTGATATATAGACTAGGGACACAACGAAGAGACAAGAGACGAAGATGCAAGGGGGACGTTGCGACTTCCATGAGAGAGGAAGGTAGACCGGAGTGGGAGATCGCGAGAGAGAAGAGACGATCTGGTAGTGTGTTTAGGGTGGCTGAGGTTTTTTTAATAGGTTTTCTTAGTTTTTTTTTTTTGGGTTCAGTTTTTTCAATCATTGTTTTTCGATTTTCTTGGTTTTTTTTGCTACGGACCTCCATGCATATTTATAATTAAGAGATGACATAAGTACTGACTTCGTGTTACTAATCCTGATAATTAAAACTAGGAATAATCCTCCAAACAACTCTTAGTGCTCCTATATATCCAAGATAGCCCATATATATGATGATCACTCGTCATTTCAATTCCAAATAATATTTGTTTTCGATCGGAAATATGCATTACCACCACCACTAGAAGGAAACTTCTGCCGTCACTTTTCCTTTTCCTTTTCTTTTTCTTTTTCTTAATAATAAGAACTGTGGAAGATACTGATGCTTAGGTTATAAATTAATGGACACTTACAAAAACAAAGCAATGCATAATATATAGCATGGCCGTATAGTGATCACGGCTTAATTAACCCTATTTTTGGTGATTAGATTAAAAAAATGAAAAAGAAATGAAGGAAAGGACGAAAGGTGCGGTCATCATATGTGGAGCAATGGAAGTGGTCGCAGCATATCCTGTGGAAGATGCTGCCATTGCTAACCCATAGGAGAAGGAACCCACGTTCAGTGTCCCTTTGCCTCTCGTATAAAATGATCTCTCCCTTCCTTTCTCTTCTCCAACACCATACCTTAGCACAATATCTAGAGTGAGCTACGTGCTTGAAGATGCTCATCGCTAGTTCTTTCTCTTAGCATGAGTGCCAATCCCGCCATGCACCCTCACCGTACGGCATGGTGGGCGGTGCCTGAGTATACAAGGTTACGGATTGTTACAGTACTGGGTTAAAAACTTGGGAGAGAGCCAATTTCTCTCACAGGGCAACCTCAATCCTTTGGCATTTTCACTTGGAGAGGATCTCGATCTATCGCTTGCTCCATGCCATGATTATTATGTAGAGGCTCAGCAGAAAGCCTTGACGTCATGAAGACAGAGTTGGATCCTACTGTTCGCTTGTTCTTGTTTCTATCCTTAATTTAGTTAAATATGTAAGGAAACTATGGTGCCGTTATGTGTGTTTTTCTTCCTTTTTTTCATGTGGGAGTGTTTATTTATTAAATAATTAGCAGTACTGCATCGATCTATATATTAGGAGGAGTTACCATGCAGGATTCTTGCAACATCAATTGTAATGTGAACTTCCATGGTGTCCAAGCTCAAGCTTACGTTTGAAGCATGCGTGCGCGTGTCTTTTGTTTCTTTAATTTAGTGTTTGCATCGAACGGCAGGTCATGTTTTCCTACTGTGATATATTAATTTTAGTTGGTCGACTGTGGCTCAGATGTGCAATAACCCCTTGATTCTCTAATGTTGATGATCACTTAAACTCATCTCCTCCAGATTAGCAAGTAATCTTCAAATCATAATTAAAACATTTTTTTTAAAAAAAATAGCACATTCCAAAAAAAAAAGTTTTGGAAAAATAGTTGGAATTAAGAATAGCACAGTTCATAAATTGTCAAAAAGCAACTCAAAAAATAATTTTTTAAAATATAGTTTTTTTTAAATGACTGAGTCATTATATTCCTTTAACTTAGTAATCCATATAAATCTTAATAGGGTTTCTTAACTTATTATGTTAATTAAAAATTATCAATAAAAATATTAATGTAGTCGATTTAAACTTTAATATATAGTATTCCTTAGTGATTAAGTTAGTTATAGTCAATTTAAATTTCATTAGGATTCCTTTAACCTAGTAGGTTAATTAATAATTATAAATAAAATTTTGAAAAACCCCAACAATCTCCTCCACACATTCAACCTTGGGTTGGAGCCAGAACAGCCCATTTCTTGCCCTAGCTATAGGGTCTGAACCTGATGGCAAATCTAGGCTCTAATATCAATTATTAGATGGTCTTGGATTTATCTTTTCCTTGCACTTACAAACTTTATGTTTAGAAAAATTATTTTTTTTGAGTTGCACTGTTAAAAATTAAATTTAATATCATCTCTTAATAAGATAGTTGTGGTCAATTTAAATCTCAATAGTAGATTAATTAATAATCATGAATAAGATTTTAAAAATATATATTAAAATTTAAATGGATTGTTATTGAGAATAAAATTACGTTAGTTATTTAAAAAAAAATAAAAATTGTTAGGTGGTTCATCTCCTTTTCAGAAGCTAACTTATGAGGTGAGGTTTTCTTCCTCACAATTATCTTTAAAAAAAAAGGCCGACACTCCTGCAGAAACTTTCCTTACCTTGCCTAAGGATCTCATGGGATATTTTAGAACGTGATAATCTGGTGGGGCAAGAGCATGATAGAGCTAAATTTCTCCCTTCATTTCAACAAATTTCGAATCAGTCTTGACTAAAAACATCACCATCCAAGTATTGTATGAGCAAGATGAAATTTACCCCATTTTCATCCCCAACTAAAAGGAACACATACAGCATACATCAAAATTTCATGAATAATTCTCCCGTGTCTGGCACGTTGAAATTTACAAGTTCTAAAGGAAAGGAAAACGAAAGCTTCCAGCAGATTCGCATAAGAACCTGACCTCTTAACTGTGCTTGAAAATTAGCTGAAGATGGTTGCGATTTGAGAAGTTATCTATTTATGCGGCTGAATTGGTCAACTGTTTGGCTGGTATGATTTGTTGTGGCTGCAGGCACAAAAGAGGAAAAGTGGAATCAGCTGAGAACACCTTAAGCATATATCAGGATAGAATTCAAGAAGATGAAAGAGACCACGAAGAAGCTTATATCTAAACAATTGCCAAGACAAACTGTTTTCTTTAACAGAGTTTCATGGATGTGGAGGACATGGTCACCACTATAAAGAACCGAAAGGACATGGAGGTCAGTTTAATAAGTTTGCTGAAGTGAAAAACCAAAATGAGGCTCATATTAACCGAAAATGTGCAGTTTTAACCAAGAAAACCACCGTGCCCCAGGCCAATTTTCAATGATGAATGGGATTATATCAGCTTCTTACCGCTGCTAACTCCTTTTCATGCTTTGGAATGAAAGCGGTATCAACATTTCCATTTTTGAAGTCCTGTCAGCAAGGGGGCAAATGAAAAGGCAACATAGATCCAATCAGTTCAAGGTTCAAACAAAATACATAGTGTTTTTTCAGTAAAATTCATAAATAAATTTGCAAATTATAGTTTTCCTAACCTCAATTTCAAGGATAAGTTTGTGGTAATCTATTGTCGTCGGAACTCCTGGATAGAGAAAGTGAGAGAGATTGATCAAAAAATAAACAAAATACAGATTCTAAAAACAAAAACAAATCACATCTGTGAAAAAAAAATTAAGAGATGCGCTTGATTGACCGAAAAGCCACAAATGGCATGTCTACTCTGCAGCAGACTGAAACAAATCAAAGGATAGTTGTAGTTTACAGCAACCCTGTGTGGATAGTGGCTCACCAAACTAATCAAAGGATGAGCCTCAAAAGAGGTTTGCATTTGCATGCATCCAGATTAAAGAAAGAAAACAAAAAATGTGGTTTCAAAACTCACTCGCTAAACCCAATGTCCTCTTTCCATACAATCAATGCATTGCCACTATCTCAAGTCAAGAATTAAAAACACAGGTACCAGTGCGGGGCACCTTTCAAATTCTTGGACACTTACCAGTAATAATAGTGTCATCAAGAGCCCTTTTCATTCGCTCAATTGCCTTTTCTCTTGTTGGAGCCCAGACAATAAGCTGCAATATGTTCCAAATGTCACAGTAATTAAAACCATATGATGAAGCCAATTGTTTTCAGTAGTTAGATAAGCTGTCATACATGGTAGCTTTAAACTGCAAACACAATGCATCCAAGTATCAACTACAAAATTGACATGAAGGGAAGGCTAATGTCTAAGGGAAAAAAAAACACTCTTTGTTATGTCTCAAAGATACACTTTTATCCTTGACAACAATAAAAAATTGGAAACATCTAGCTTAAGCAGGAATCCATCGAAATGATGTGTCTTCCAACTTCAACTATATTCTGAATTTTTTAATCCCTATGTTCATTAGGACTCCAGTTAAAACTCCAACTTAACTCTAACTGCCTACGATGCCTTTAAAAATTTTAAAAACAACTGATATTTAACCCAAACAACCACTTCAACAAACCTCATCTTCATGATTTAGATCTTTTGGTAGAATAATAGTTCCCAATCTAGTGAAGGAAATGCTAGAGCACCCAGCACAAAAATGTGGGCCTGACAGAATCACATGAACACAAGCTCAAGGAAATGAAACAGATTTCAGAGACAGCAAACAAGTCTAACGATAGGATAACAATGGTTGGCTCAGATTTCATGTAGACAATCCAACAAAAAAAGTTCTGAGCTAATAGGTGGAAACGCCCACACAACTCATTTTACAAGTCTGTACCAAACTTTGTGCTTGGGCAGTATGGCTTTACATAATAAAAAACTAGTGCCTTTCTGTCACCAGCATACAACTTCAAAAAGAAGAAGAAAATCAACTTAAATTGATTAACAAGGAACCTAAGCATCTAGAAGTAAATTTATCCAGATAGAATGTGGTGGGCACCATTCTAAGAGAAAGAAAGTGGCCAGACCAGACACGTGTGTGGCTTATCATTATGTCTATGGAGTAAATTTCAATGTATTGTCATTAGAACAGATGCAGCTAAGCAGTTACAGAATGTAGATATGCTCCTAGTAAGCAAAAAACAATCACATTGAGATAATAACATGAATGCCCCTTGTCACATGGCCAAAAACATAAAGAAGAACAAGGAATTGTTATTTGACAAACCTTTCCAAGTAGGGAATCATAGCTTGGAGGAACAACATAATCAGGATAAACATGGCTATCCATTCTAACAAACGGGCCTCCAGATGGCAAATATGCTGTTATTCTCCCTGTTTGTTTAGAAGGAAAAGAGCACAAATATTACGAGTGGCTGGATAATTATGAAATATGTTTTCAGGGAAAAGAAAATCAATCACAGCAAGATGAATGAAATTTTCATCATTCAACCAAAAGCAACACCAATAAAATCCAGGAGTTGTGTGAGAACATTAAATAGACAAACTAACTAGGAAATGCAATAAACCTCATGGCTTGTCACCTTAAAAAGATTAGACATTGGGCGTTCAAATAGGAAGGATAAAACAGAGTTTGGGTGGAAAAAGGCATGCACAATAGCAACTAGAAAAGTCGTGATGAAGAGGATCAAATAGCAGTAATAATTTAACACGAATGTAATGTTCAGCACAATGTAGACATACCAGGCCCAGGTCGGAATCCCTTAAAAGCATCTTCTGCATTGATACGGCATTCAATTGAATGTCCTCTAAGAACAATATCTTCCTGCAAATTGAAATCCAGAGAACTATCAAACAGATGTACAAGCATGGGGCATAAATTCTTCTATTTATCCTTTGTTCCAATACCTGTTTGTATCGAAGTTTCTCTCCCATGGCTACACGAATTTGTTCCTCAATCAAATCAACAGAAGAAATCATTTCAGTCACCGGATGCTCCACCTGCATTTTTTATTTTATCAAAAGAAAGAACTACTAATCACCAAGATAGGGTTTTTATCAACACGAACAGAAAACTAAATCACTAATCGCTTATATTTAACCTGGATTCGAGTGTTCATTTCCATGAAGTAGAAGGAACCCCTTTCATCCAAAAGGAACTCAACCGTTCCAACACCAATGTACCCTATGGATGCTGCGGCTGCAACTGCTGCATCACCCATGGCCTTCCGTAACTCAGGAGTCAAAGCTGGAGATGGTGCTTCTTCCAACAGCTTTTGGTTACGTCTCTATATAAGAGCCATATTCAACAGAACCATTACTTCAAATATGCTAGGTCTACTGCTAAAAGTAAACATGAAATAACAACCACAACAAGAAGAAAAAGAAAGGGAGAAACAGGATGGGGATCACTCCCAGAACATATGATAAAACTTTTATGCATTCTATCTTATGATTGAACATGACTATGCTGAAACCAAACCTCTCAGCTTCCTTAAAATTATTGATGCTCATGAAGATATTACCAAGCTTTATGAATTCCCTAGAATTGGTTTTTAATGTTGAAAATGAAAAGCTATCTTCTTTTCTGTGAACGGTCCAACAACCTTTCAGGAATAGCTTACAAATGGCAACCCATTGTGATAGTTGCAAGAAAAGAAAGTAAACAATACCTGAATACTGCAGTCTCGCTCACCAAAATGAACAACATTACCGAATTTGTCTGCAAGAACCTACCAAATCAAATAATGTACCAGAATGATTCAGAAGCTTTCACATTGATGTTGGGAGTAAAAGGATATATAAAAAAGGAAAACTGCAATTTATTATTACTGAACTGAACTATATTATTGACAAATTGAAATTCAGCAGTGTCAGAAGTGTTATGAGAAAAGTAAGACTACTTTTATCAACCTAGTTGAGTCACTCAAAAGTCAATAGTGTTTAGACTAATCAACTCAGAAATTGTTCCTACCTCATATCAGATTCAAATTTTCTGCAAAGCAAATTTAAGTACTTATTTTTCTGCATGAACAAAAGGACATTGCAGCACATGAATTCAGATTTGGATTTGGATTTGGATTCATCTTCATCATTCAGCATATTTCATTTCTAGATAGATCATTCACCCACTTATTTATCTTCACCATACAGCAGATTTCATTTCCAGATAGATCATTTATTCACTTATGCTAAATGCCTTTTACCCTCAATAAATAGATGAATTTATTGTTCAAGATACTCTTTTAAATTATAAAACCCTGGCATCTTCCTTCTCTTCTTGTGATAACTAGTTGTACAGGTTGTCTAAAACAGATGCAGATTCTTCCAACAAGAATTGGATGTAGATTAAATCAAATCTCATCTGGCTAATTCGTTCCTAGCACTTCCTTCTTATAGCTCGTAATTATAGGTAACAAGAAAATTTTCATTGCTAAAAGCAAACCTGCATTAGCATTAACAAGGTTACAGTCATTCCCTTTCCAGACTCTACTCTAATGATCTTCCATAAGAAACCTTCATTAAACATAATCGCGAGTTAATTATGGGTTAGTCCCTGTAGTTTAGCAAAATTAATTAATTAGTCCTCATGGTTTCAAAAACTATATATTTAATCCCTATATTTTTAAATCTATTTAGAACTTAATCCTTTTTTCCCATTTCATTTTTTTTCCAATTTATTTTGCTTCTTTTTTTTTAGAAATAGAGGGGGGGGGGGGGTACAAGATAAGATGGAAAGACTAATGAGAAAAGAGGGCATTTTTCAGAGCACAATACTTCTAAAAGTAAGCATGGTCAACATTGGTCAAAGGACTATTTGATTATATTTTATACTACAGTGACTAATTAATTTGTTTTGATACACTAAAGGGACCAAATTATAATTAATTCATATAATCTCCGGACATAGATTACCTGGAACTCAATGTGTCTGGGATTTTGAACATACTTCTCCAAATAAACTCCATCATTTCCAAATGCAGCAGCAGCCTCACTTTTAGCTTGCTGTAGAGCAAAGGAAGCGAACTAAATTCAACCATAGACAAACAAAAGAACTCACGCAGCATGCTTCATGGAAAAATATCCAACACTACAATGAACAGCTCCACACTAACTTCGTACCTGTAGCAACTTTACAAACTCATCAGGTTCTTTAGCAAGCCGCATTCCACGTCCTCCACCACCTGCCGTTGCCTACAGAACATAGGTTTAATTCAATAGAAGTTTCAATGCTTTTTAATTTTATGCTTCATTTGCTTGGTATTAGAAGAAGTAGAAAAAAAAATTCCAAATCTCATAATTGCCGGTCCAGACCCTATTTTATGAAATTTGACAAATTTCACTCTTGCATATTCTTCAGAAACCAAATGGAGCAACAGTGAAACTATTGAGAACAACTTATTAAAGATGCAAACATAGAATTTCAACATAGAATCCACGTGATAATTTTGGATAATTCCTATTATGGAATGATTTCTGAGATATTTTAATTGATTTTAGTTTTAATGCTTGGCACTATTGTACAAGGTTACTTGGAGTGCATTTTAGCTTTCTTCTCTATACGTGCACGTACACCCACAGAGGAGAAGATTTCCAGCAAAGATAGTAAAGAGCTCCATAAATTGCTTGATGTGTAGCTGAGTGAAAACAAAACAAGTCGATGGCAAGGATGTGATCAAGCAAGAAGCAAGGAGAAAACACTACTCCATCCTTTCTGTATAAATACCAACTGACATTTGTCTAAGTCTGGAAGGGTAGCAATGGCGTATATTGCAATTTCAATGTTGTCACAATCTGTATAAAACATGACTATCAAAGAAGGATTAATATGAAGGAGATTATTTACCTTGATCATCACAGGATAACCAATCTCGTTGGCGAGCCTTACTCCTTCCTCAGTACTCTAACAACAATCAGTGTGCAAAAGTTTGTCAGATAACATCAAACTACATCTTCCTATATTATCAAAAGGAGTAAAAGGAGCTAACCAAATAATTAAACTAAACTTGCAAGACATGCAATTGTTTTCATGCCAAAGTTTTTTTAATCAAATAATACAGATAATGGCCAAACATGGCACCTGTAATAAGCCATCACTTCCTGGTACAGTTGGAACCCCTGCCTTCTTCATTGTTTCTCTAGCAGTTGATTTGTCACCCATGACCCTTATACTGTCAGGCTGCACAAAGCAAACAATAATTTGCATCTTTTTTCAATTATGCAAGTGATAAACAGCCATAAACATGAATTCATGGTATACTTTCACCAGGTAAAAACTTCATCAATTCTCAATCCAATTTCTTCAAAACATGCCAATGGAGTAACACAGTCAACTTCACCATTTACCGTGCTGAAAATTATAGGTTTCAAGTACAATAAGGAAAGGATAACCAAAATGAAAGAAAAACGCAAGGAAAGTTTTGCTAGAACCATGTATGACTCAGCAGAGAACCTTTGGCAAGTTGGTTTATGAATTTGAAGTCATGACTCAGCATTCAATGAAAAACTTTTGGAAGTTGGTGTATATACTTGAAGACCCAATGTAGCATTTTTATTTTTTTTTCCATGTCTTTGTGCTAAACCTGAGAATTTCATCAACTTTTTGCCATCAGTTTTCTACTACAAAGCCACCTGAGAGTCTGAAACTACTTTATGAACTTTATAGATACACTGACTAACATACAACCCAAGCTGAGATAGAACATGTACCCCATCCTAAAACCTAGAACCATAATGAGATTATAGTGTAATTAACCACCTTCCAAACAGAAGCAGTCAAGGTTAAACTTAAAATTCAGTGACAGGAAATGTATTTGCCTCAAGATATTAGGTGTATAACCAAAAAATAACAACCAACTCGGCAATCACAGTTTTTAGCATAAAGATAAATCTTCCCACTGTCTTCCACATGCTTTTTACTACATGTCAAATAGCTAAAGATAATCACCAAACTTCAACAATCTGCATCATACCATACTAATGAATAAAGATTTACATAAAAAAGGATGTCAGCCACTAAGGGATATTTTTATTAAAAAAAAAGATTATAACAACAGTCACATGGTATTCCATACATGGTATTCCACTAAGGGATATTTTTAGCCATAACCCCAATTCTGGGGCATACTAGATTGAATTGCTGTTCAAAATCTGTATACATGGTATTCCAAATATGGGATTTTTCACTTATCATAATTGAGAAAGCAGTGATTTTAGCATCTAATTCAACAACAAAAAAAAATGTAAAACAATAGTCGACATGTGATAGGCTAAGATCTAGGATATTATGTATTAATCTCACTTTTTACTACTATTGAGTTGCTTGGTCTCTACTTACATTAGGCCCAATAAAGTTTATTCCATGTTCTCTGCACATTTCCACAAATACAGCATTTTCAGCAAGGAAGCCATATCCAGGATGCAGCATTGTACATCTACGACTTATAGCAGCAGATAAAACATTTGGGATCACTAAGTACCTGTGGAAAAACAGTGAAACATACAAATAAATTCATTATATTCCGAATCTACAACTTAAGAGTATCGTGCATTTGTTATTGAGAAATTAAATGACTACTCAAGAACCAAATTATTTCCATATAAACATTGCAACTTTCAACAAGCAGGAAAAAAATTATAATCACCAATTTATAAACTAATTAACAAGGGGCATAAATGTAATCAAACCGCTACCAGCAATGCTTTAATGAATAAGATATGAGGTGAAACATAGAGGGTAGTAACAACTGTTAAATTAAGATGAATTGTTTCAGATTACTGACTCTGACTCGGAAGCTTTTCCTAAAATCCCCCTTACTAGTTGCAAAGTAATATCCATGTGTAATGCATGTGACTGATAAAGTAAGGATATTATAACCACTTACGACTGACTGCTGGGTGCTTCACCGATGCACACTGATTCGTCAGCCAATTTCACATGAAGTGCATCCTTATCTATGGTAGAGTAAACAGCTACACATGGTATCCCCATCTCATGTGCAGTTCGAATAACACGAACAGCAATCTCTCCTCTGTTTGCTACCAGAATTTTTTCCGCGCGACATGTAACCCCAAGAGCTCCTCCATTCTTAGCACAGTGACTAATGTGGGCAGTCTGAGCTCTTTGTCTAGGAAAGTTAACCTTATTTCCCATCATAAAGCTGCATTGAGAACTCCTGATTCCACTAGTTTTCCCCATGAATAAACCCTTATGCATTGAATAAATAAACTATTTCAGTATTTGTAACAATCACGAACTATTTCACTAGATATCACAACCTCATAAAACTAAAAATGCATAGCAGTATCATTGGAATTCTTTAAAACATACAACAACAATGCAGGTTATATGCATCAGACATGTACTTGTTATCACTTATCTTCATATTTCAAAAACATTTTTAATGAAAATCCAACCTCTGAGCTCATTAACCCTCCCAAACCATCCTCATTATTTACATCACCCCACATATGCTAGCAAAATCATATAATTGAAATAGCACCACATATCTACAATTCAAGTAAATCACTGAATTGGCTTCAATTCCCAGCTCCACAAATACAAACTAAGCACAACACTACAGAGCCATCAACCAATACCATCCCCCAAAGAATAAAACAAACAAAACCCAAGACTCATTTCCTTGTAATGAACATTCCAACGCGAACCCATTACAAATCAAACAAAAAGAAGACACGTTTCTAACAAATTCGAACCAAAAACAAGTCACACGCAAAAACAAGTAAGCAACAGAACAGAAACACAAAAACTAAAGAGCAACAACAACTTACGGGAGTAGAGGTGACAGATTTGCAAACAGGCAACGTAGCCTCCATTTTGGAACCCAAAAAGCCTACAAGATAAATTAAAAAAAAAAAACCACTTCAAACAACAACACAACAGTTACATTACTTAAAACATCAAAACAAACATAACTAAATTAGATCATCACTAGATATAGGTTACCTTGAAGAAGAAATGATGGGTTATTTTAGAAGCAAAGAAAGCACGAAGAGAAGGAGAAGGAGAAGGAGAAGGAGAGGGTATTTAAGATAGAAGTGATGGAAGGAAGAGATTTGTTGGGACTTTGGTTTGTGTTGCTGTCTTGTCGATAGAAACGAGGAAATGCGAAGTAAGTCAGAGAGTGTGAGAGATTGAATGCTCCGCCTAATTGGGTTTGGGTTGCCAACCCAAAGCTAAAAAGAGAGCTCTTTTCTTCTTGACTTTTTTATTTTTTCAATCTATACCAATATCCAATCATATTCTGCCACCTCGGTTTTATTAATCGTTGGAGTCATTGAAATGTGTTTGGATGTGTTGGATAGTTTCAAGAAGAACCGCTCAGTGAATCACCCGCTGGTTTTTTTTTATTCAAATAAATATCAAAAAGTTGTTTAAATAATTTCTTATTATTTCAAGGAAGGTTTTTCCTTCGCTCGCTATATTTCATTCTAGTTTAAAAAATATAATAAATCGAAATGGATTTTATCCTATTTAGATTCTTGATTTATTCTATAAACTCTATCAAAATTTTGGATGAAAGGTTTTGATTTTGTTAGTTTAAATAATGTTTTTATTTTTAAAAAAATATATTATCTAATTTTATGATATCAATTACCTATTACTAAATTATATTGAAATTTCATAAGAATTTTCCTGACATATTATTTTATTTTAGGTTAAACTTTTGGTTAAGGTACTTGGAGTTTAAAGAGGCCTTGTGAAATTGTTGATAGCATTTTCATCATTTTATTTAAATTCATAATTGTGTTTCAAAAGTTTTTTTTGTCTTTTTTTTAAATTTGATTTTTTTTAATTTCATCATTTAACAATAGATTTATTTAGAATTAAGTTTCATGATTTATTTGGATTTGTTTTATTTGGGATTATTATGATCTTATAACCCAAATCATGGATTTGGAAAGTTAACCTTAGTTGACTCGGGTCTAATATGTTGTAGTCTCAATAATTTTTTTAAAAAATATAACTTATCTTGAATTTTTTTTAGTCAAACTATATTTTTACCAATCGTTCAAGTTGTCTTTAAACTCATCGAGTCAATCAGATCTTATCGGTTCAACTTTGACTTCTTTAGTTCTATTTGAAATTTGAATTGCATTATTTCAAGTTAGTTTATCTTTGGATTTGAATTAAAATTATGTTTGTTGAATTAATATTTTGAATTATATATATATATATATATATATGAACAGTACAACCTCGAAACGGTACGTCGAAACTCTCTTAAACCAAAATATACCATTCCAATTGAAAAAACAGAACATCAACCAGAACAAAATTAACAATCTTGATTTCAAAGTTACCTTCCAAACCCATAACCATAAGAAAAACCTTAAATTAAAATAAATTATAAAGTTCAATTTTCAATCAACTTAATGTCAAAGAATAAAATTATAAAAAATCAATAAAAAATCCCTAAAAAAATCAAAGTGAAACCAAGTTAACCCGTCAAATTCACAATTTGAGTCATAAAACTGAGGCAACTTCATATAAAATAAATCAGAATAAATCATGAAGTCTAATTCTAGTAAACTAAAAATTAAAAGATAAAATTAAATTAAAAAACAAAAAGAAGAACTAAAATCGTGACCCAGGTCATAAGACCAAGATAACCTTATATAAATAAATTATAAAACTCAATTCTCAATCAACCCAATATTGAATATAAGATTGAAAAAAAAACAAGTCAACCCATGTTAACTCGCAAAAACCGGCGACCTGGGTCATGAGACTAAGATAACCAAATAGAAAACAAATTATAAAGTTTACTCCTTAATAAACCAATATCAAAGGATAAAACTAAAATAAAACAAAAGCAATGTTCCAATCAATCAGTGTTTTGTGGATAGATGAGTGGCAAATTCACCTCCTCTTTTAGTTTTATTAATCGTTGGAGTCATTGAAATGTGTTGAATAGTTTCAAGAAGAGTCGCTCAATGAATCACCAACTGGTTTTTTTTATTCAAATAAATATCAAAAAGTTGTTTAAATAATTTGTTATTATTTCAATGAAGGTTTTTACTTCACTCACTATATTTCATTCTAGTTTAAAAAATAAAATAAATCGAAATAGATTTTATCTTGTTTAGATTCTTAATCTATTATGTAAACTCCATCAAAATTTTGGATAGAACGTTTTGATTTTGTTCTGGTTAAATAATGTTTTTATTTTTAAAAAAATATATTATCTAGTTTTATGGTATCAATTATATCTCTCAATCCGATTGCTAAATTATATTAAAATTTCACAAGAATTTTCCTGACATGTTGTTCTATTTTAGATTAAACTTTTAGTTAAGGTAATCGGAGTTTAAAGAGGCCTTGTGAAATTGTTGATAGCATTTCATCATTTCGTTAAAATTCGTAATTTTGTTTCAAAAGTTTTTTTGTCCTTTTTTTAGATTTGATTGTTTTCAATTTCATCATTCAATAATAGATTTATTTAGAATTGAGATTCATGATTTATTTTGATTTGTTTTATTGGGGTTATTATGATCTTATGACCCAAATCATGGATTTGGAAGGTTAACCTTGGTTGACTCGGGTCCAATATGTTGTAGTCTCAATAATTTTTTAAAAAAATATAAGTTATCTTGAATTTTTTTAGTCAAACTATATTTTTACCGTCGTTCAAGGTGTCTTTAAACTCATCGAGTCAATCAGATCTTATCGGTTCAACTTTGACTTCTTTAGTTCTATTTGAAATTTGAATTGCATTATTTCAAGTTAGTTTATCTTTGGATTTGAATTAAAATTATGTTTGTTGAATTAATATTTTGAATTTTATATATATATATATATATATATATGAACAGTACAACCTCGAAACAGTACGCCGAAACTCTCTGAAACCAAAATATACCATTCCAATTGAAAAAACAGAACGTCAACCAGAACAAAATTGACAACCTTGATTTCAAGGTTATGTTCCAAACCCATAACCATGAGAAAAACCTTAAATTAAAATAAATTATAAAGTTCAATTCTCAATCAACTCAATGTCAAATAATAAAATTATAAAAAATCAATAAGAAAAACCCTAAAAAAATCAAAGTGAAACCGGGTTAACCCGTCAAATTCACAATTTGAGTCATAAAACTAAGGCAATTTCATATAAAATAAATCAGAATAAATCATGAAGTCTAATTCTAGTAAACTAAATATTAAAAGATAAAATTAAATAAAAAAAACCAAAAAGAAGAACTAAAATCGTGACCCAAGTCATGAGACCAAGATAACCTTATATAAATAAATTATAAAATCAATTCTCAATCAACCCAATATTAAATATAAGATTGAAAAAAAAAACAAGTCAACCCATGTTAACTTGCAAAACCGGCGACCTGGGTTATGAGATCAAGATAACCAAATAGAAAACAAATTATAAAGTACTCCATAATAAACCAATATTAAAGGATAAAACTGAAAAAAAAAAAAAGCAATGTTCCAATGAATCGGTGTTTTGTGAATAGATGAATGGTAAATTCACCTCCTTTTTTAGTTTTTACTATATTTGTGGCCTGCACTCTGTATTGGGCTAGGCAAATCTTTTTCTCAGTGTAAAAAAAGAATATTAGAGTAAAAAATTCTAAGATCTAAGTCATTGGTTCAATTGGTAATTTAAATAATATAAACAAAAAAATGCAACAACAATAAATAAACTGACAAAAATAACTAAAAAAAAAGTAAAAAGAACTAGACTTGAGCTCATCCAGATTATCAACCAAATGTTAAAGGGTAAAATTATAAAGAAAAAAATAATTTGAAAAAACAACAAAAAACCCTTGTTAAGCAGGGTGAAATAAAAAAATCAAGCAAACCTTTTAAATCTAGTCTTATCTCTAAAACTTGTAACCTTTGAAATTTTGGATCCGAGTTCGATTGAGAAGCTTAATTCCCAACTAATTTAATTTTATAGGATGAAATCATGAAAAAAATATTAATACAAAAACATGCAAAAGAAAAAAAAAAGATAGCAACAAAACAAGTAAGAATAAAATTTGATAAAAAAACATGAGGATGAAATTGTAAAAAAAAAATTAAAAATTATCTCAAACAAAACAAATAGCAATTAAAAGAATATGATCAAATTTGAAAAATTAAAAAATTATATAGGTAAAATTGAAAAACATTTGTAATATGATGGATGATTTATAGATTAAAAAATGGTGGATTCAATAAATTTTATTTATCAAAGATTATTTTTAATTTAATTATATGACGATAAAGCACATGAGAATTCTTTTGTATAAAACATTTTTTAAAGGAAAGAAATCGTGTTAGACGCTTGTGGCTGAGATGGTTGAGATAACATTTTGTACTACCTTATTTGATGAGATAATGAATTATGTTATGTCTCGTACTGTAGTAATTTGCTAGTAATTTTGATGATCTTCAAATTATTGTCATCCTAACTAGAATCTCCAGTTGCTAACAGATCATATAGAAACTCCCTCGAGGAGTCTGTAGACTCTCCAAATATTTAGGGACAAATTCTTCTGGAGAATTTCCTGCACACTCCTCGTGTGTCAAAAGTATGTGTTGTGAAACTCCATGTAAAGTATAAACTCCTTAACTAGTTGGCACCCTTACTTCAATGTAATAAATGTTTTTATATTTTGAAACTTTCCTTTGAAGCACACAGCGCACGCCTTTCTTCATACTTAACATTCCTTATATACATGTTTTATGTGATAAAAATAAGGATAATCTTCAAGTTTCATAGTCTATCACGTTGGTAACAGACTGCTAACGTGTTTTACAAAAACACTTATAAAGTTATCTTTGGATAACTTTTTTCTACTCTATCTAAACTTATCTTTTAAAGAATCTAAACTAATCAAATAATTACAGAGAAGATAATCTAATTAATCTCGATAAAATTCTATATTAGCCAAATTATCTTTTTATTAACCTTAAAAAATTTCTTAATGCAGCTAACGACAGTCATTTGCCTTGATTATTTTTTTTTTGAAATAAGATAGCTCATGATGCGTCGTCTTCTTTGTGCAAAATACAGCCACCATAGGTTGCCAGAAAAACAGGGTGTCAGTTTTTTTGGTTTAAAAACTCATTTTTAACCCAAAACATTTAGAAAATACTTTAAACATCTTGATAAACCTATCCATGACCTCCAAAAACCAAGAAAAAAACAGCTTAATAAACCAAAATCAACCTGAATCCAAAAACATTCTCATGATCAGATTTGTCTTCTCAGGAAAGTAAAAGAAAAAAAACACCTATGTAAAATTCCACTCATTAAATGGAACCCAATGACACTAGTTTCAACCATTTGGTGGTTTGAATCGTTATCAATGATCAATATCTTTCTCTTCACCGAAATTTGGCGGCTCTCTTTCTCTCCTTTGACAAAAAAAAGAGTGAAAACGAGGGAAATAAACTTTGATATCAAAATTGAATTTCTGAAAAATAAAGAAACCAATCACTTGTAAACCAAAAAAATATAGGGGACCAAAGTAAGATTTTTGCATAAAATTTGAAGATGCCACCTAGTTTACCCGTCTTTTTTACTTTGTTCCTTCATCTTTCAATTTAATCTTCTCTTGAAAAACAAAATCAATTGGATGCTAATTTAGGTTAAAAAAGGCTCAATTATGTAAAGAAAAGGTTTGAGAATCAAATTGAAAATTAAAAAAAATCACTTCTCCAATCTATAGTGATTTGTGAGAGATTGAAAAGTGATTTAAGCTACAGTGAAAATAACACAACCACATCGCTTAGTTTTTGTTAATAATCATAAACTATTAAAAAAATGATAATATTATTTATATTATTAGGAATTTGAAAATTTTCTACTTCATTATTCTTCTCTCAACATAATTTGCCTTAGCAATTGTATAGGTTTTGTTCCATTTTTATGCTGATGAAATTCTCATATTATACATATAAAAAAAGAGAAATGGATTTTTTTTCCTAATAAATAAAGCTTCAATGAGAACCCGAGAACTATATGTATAAAATTCATATACACTTCCCATACAATAGAAAATATAAATATTCATTTTTGGAGAATCTTAAACATGCTTAACTAATTTCAAGCAAGCTAATTTTAAGCATGCTTTTTTTTTCCCTTTTCTAAACTCTCTCTCTCTCTCTCTCTCTCTCTCTCTCTCTCTCTCTCTCTCTCTCTATATATATATATATATATATATATATATATATATATATATATATATATATAATTCTATGAGTTTGATTCCATTTGTTTAATTAATAAATATTAGCTATTAAAATCGGGACTTGGACAACATCGTAGATGCCATGATTTTAACCAACCTCACATCTATAATAAGGCTAAGATTTATAACTGCTTATGATGGTTGCAATTCCCGTCATTATAGATTAAAAAAAAAAAAAAGGCATAGCAAAAATATTGTATGTCTTGATATAAAAAACTATTTATTACTATAATAAAATTAATTTTTTACCCTTCAAAGAAATGAGATATCTTGAAATTAGTGGTAATTCAATTTTTTTCTCTATGATTCGTTAGTTATTAAAAAATTATAGGGGTATATGTGTCTTTTTATAATTTTTAAAATATTAAAATGACTAAATTATCTTCAAAGTAAAAAAAAATAAAATTATTGACTAATCTGTTTTGTTTTTAAAATATAGTAAAATAATAATTTTATCCTTGGAATAAAAAAAAAATGTCATCAAACCCAAGGGCTTTTCAGTCTTTTTCACACAGGATGTTTTTGTTGATTTTAAACCATTGAGGGAAATTTGGTCATTCGTTCTTTGTATAAAATGATCACCTAAATTCCTGGCAACATTTCCTTTTTAGCCCTAATTGGACTTATTTGTGATTTTACAGGAAAATAATGGCTGCCAATGGAGAGAAGCACAAGAGAAGCTGCGCCATGGATCACATGATTCATGCTCAAATGAAAGGAGTAACCAGTGAAGAAAATGTACTTTACATTGCAGAGAACATTAATGTTGCTGGTATAGAGACTGCATTGTGGTCCATGGAATGGGCCATTGCTGAACTAGTTAATCATCCGACCGTTCAGAAGAAGATCAGAGATGAAATCACAACCGTCCTAAAGGGAAATCCAGTCACGGAATCTAACCTGCATGAACTGCCATATTAGCAAGCCACAATAAAAGAGACACTATACACGCCCCAATTCCCTTGTTAGTGCCCCGTATGAACCTTGAAGAAGCAAAACTAGGAGGTTTTACCATTCCTAAAGAGTCAAAGGTGGTAGTCAACGCATGGTGGCTAGCTAACAACCCTGATTGGTAGGAGAAACCATCATAATTCCGGCCAGAGCGATTCTTGGAAGAAGACCGTGACACCGAATCTGTTGTCGGGAAAGGTCGATTTTCGCTTCGCTTCCTACCATTTGGTGTCGGCAGATGTAGCTGCCGAGGGATCATACTTGCAATGCCAATCATGGGACTGGTGAATGCAAGATTGGTGTCAAATTTTGAGATGAAAGCTCCACCTGCGACGGGAAAGATTGATGCGAGCGAAGGAGGGCAGTTCAGCTTGCATATTGCAAACCACTCCACTGTTGTTTTCGACCCAATCAAAGCATGATTTCATCACAAATTCGGCTTTGTCGGCATGTACCAAATCTACTAGCTTGGTTTTCTGTAAAATCCTTCGCTTTTATACTTCATTATTCTTGAAATGGTGAGAATTTTTTTTTTTTAAAATGAAGCTTTCAATGTGTAGCACACCATCTTCTCTTTTACAGAATTGCAGACAAAATGAGATTTATTTCCAGCATATGGTAGTCTGCTGCTATGCATGGTTGTTTTAAAGTTTCATAAATTCATAAAAAAACGATATGTAAAGCAGGAAAAGGCATCAAACAAGCAACTTTTTGTTTTCTTTCATAGAAAATTGAATGCTTCAAACATTGCAGCTCTGCATTACATGGATTGACTAGTAAAAGTAACACCTACAAAGCTTCTGATGTCTGTCAAGTTAAATCTAGAGAAATTAATGACATTGCTGTTAGGCCTTACATGGGTATACCTTTCATTTCCCATGTTTCCAACTTTGTGTTTACAAAGAAAATCAACTGTCAAATGAACTATATCAACAGCAACAGTGCCATTGAAAAAAAACTAGAAGCAACATGAGGAGGAAAGGAGATGGAACCTATAGTTGTCAGTTATAGCACATCTCAAGTGGCCACCATGGAAACAATGTTGCATGAGATGAGCTATTGTGCCCATGGGTGCTTGACCCACACGCATACAAAAGCCTGCAAAAAGACAGCTTAAAGGTAAAGAGAATTTGCAAACATGATACCTCGCCGAAGGCTTTCGCTGGCAGCTGCAAATTTGCTTTCTAAACTGACTTCACCCACAGCTTGAGCAGCAGCACGCAACTGGGAAGGCAAAGAAAGCAATTATTGGCAATAATTCACTGAAATTCAAATAAAGAGCTGCACAAGAAAGCCAGCATACACAATATAGATTATCTTCAGGGAACGGAGTGGTGTTATTGAAACTTTTTGGAGAGACTATTCTTTTGGGAACGATAGAATTGGACCATACAACAATTTTCTCTTTGAAGAGAAGTAGCACAAGAAGATCAGCACATGACGTTTTAGAGTGAATATTTCACAATTTACCTGATTCAGAAACTCATCTAATCTTCTAGCACTTCTGATAATGCTACCCTCAAAGATATCAGTCATCTGTATGACCTCAGAAAAACTAGCTCCCTGGAAAAAGGGCAAAGCAAGCAGATTATTCAACACTGGACTAGAAAAAGAAAAATTAAACCCAAATGAATTTGATACAGCACTCAGGTAGTCTTCAATAACCAAATCCCTGTAGCTTAAAAATAAATAAGCAATGGTCAAATCCATAAACTTGTCTGGATGTACAGACCAAGAGGTATAGGGAACCTCTCAGAAATAAGTCATATGAACACGTTAAATGGAAGACACATTGAAATGATAGCCCAGAGAGAGGGGGAAAGTTTGGCTGGCTGAATAAACATTGTTCACTGCTACCAGCTATTCATTGGCCAACTGGTTAAGTTGCCAAAACACCAATTTGGATGTCAGCAATATCACAAACAATACAGGTCAAAAATGATCCCTCCAGAATTTTATGCTGATTTAGAAATTTGCCCAAACCAGACACCAATCAGGAAAAGAAAAGGGGGTATCCATATTAACCAGTCCATGGCCAACAAAATAGGAAATTCTTTGAAAATAAAATATAAAAAACCAACCTTTGACCAACAGTAAACCACATCCACCAAGAACGGTCTGACTGTTGATTCCACATATTCATCGACATTTATGTCCAGTTTGCATTCATATTGTATCTGTAATTATGCAGAAAGACATTTATGACTGTTCTTGAAGAGTCAATTGCATAATATAAACAAAACAACAAACAAAAAAATATAGCAACCTCTGCTATTTTTCTTGCGCTCTCTTGGAGTTGTTGCAATGGTTTAGCAAGTTCAGTTCTCAAATGTATTTGCTCACTTGACTTATCTACAGGAATGAAGCAACTTGCAAGAGCAGCAACTTGGTGATGATCAAGATCATTGAAGGTACCTGATAAAAAATTCATTAACATTAACAAAATTAAATATTGCTAGATGAAATCAGAGGCTCAACCTTAATTATATGCATGTAAGACAACCAGCAACATGGCCAGAGAAACCCAGCCTGAGGTAAAATAAGATTCTGCAAAGCATGGAAAATTAAAGAAAGAAAAATAATGGTCATAAGCTCACCATTGAACATCAGTTCTGTAACAAGTAGTTCATCTCCTGTGTCTATCAAGCAGGCTGCCCTGCCCTTCACCTGGACTACACCATCAGCATCTATATGACCAAGCCTTTTCAAGACCCGTGAACGGTTCTTGAGTTCTTCACGGAATTTTTGAAGCTGCAAAGAATTGAGAATCAAATTAAAAAAACTGCAGGTGAAAAACTGAAGAATGTAACAAATCATGGAGTAGATAATAACAAGCCCAACATCAACAAAAGCAAATACTGGCAACCATTTGAACAAAAGCCACAAATGGAACAGCCACTCAAGTTTGCATGCTTGTGCTATTTTCATCTTTATTCAGTGTGGCTGTATTGTCCAGATATGGACACCCAATCAAGATTCAACACCTCTGGGCAGTGGGCAGATTTTCTAGTGTCTCTTGTAGAGTGCACTAAAAACATCAGAGCATGCAAATGGAAAAATTATCAATACCTAGCAAACAAATGATCTGCTGCATGAATTATAAGAAAGCAACTAGTAATTCCATTGTACACACAACCACATGCTACACTATTAATTCAAGGCTCAAATTATTGGCTGATCACCCATGCAAATAATTCATTATGCTTGAAGATGCTTTTTTTTCCCTTTTCTTTTCTGATAAATGGAGATAAAAAATACAAAAGTGCTCCATGCAATAAGATGAATCAAAGTTTATGCCAAAAGGCATTCTCTTCCCACAGGCTTTCAGAAATATACATTACACATCCGGAATCAATACAGAGAAATAAATCCAACTATATCTTACAAGTTCTGTCAAACTAAGTATCCAATAAGGGAAAATACCTGGGAATCGCGCATTTTCGACTTAAGTTGTTGAATTTCATGATTCACCTCAGCTTTCCTATGAAAACTTTTCATCTGGTTTATATCTTGAGACTGCATGCATAAAATCGAGTAAGTGTGATTGCTAAAGATACCACTTAAAGCAAACATTGTCGAAAGAATTTTCCAAGTGCAGTAATTGATATGAAAACCTTGTTCAGTGGATGCACATGTAACTTCTGTTCCAATTCCTCAATTTGGTTAACCAACTCAACAATTTCAGGATCTTCAATTTTCATGTCCTGCAAATAAATAGAACCATGATACAAATAACAGCAGCATTCTTAGAGATCTAAGCTCAAAACATTATATATATGATAAAACAAACACGAAAAGTCAAATAGTGAAGATACCAGAAGCAACTGAGAAAGTGTAAGGGTGAGATCTATTAATGGTGCTTACAGCAGAGTGAGGATAGGGAACATCAATGGCAACCATGCTTTTCCTCTTTCTGATGTACCAGTGCCTAATGCTCTATGAGTTTTTTTTTTTTTTTTGGAAAGGAATGAAAGACAGTCTGAAAAGTGAATGGAAAGAAAACTCCATGTCTCAGCTAATTTGGGCGTTGTATGATAAGAGCTTTGTTAAGACTACAAAATATTTTCCATATTCCAAAAAGTAAAATAAAATGTGCCAACTCAAAATATAAGGCTTGATGCTTGAACATGGGTTGGTGGTGTAATAAACTGGGTAACAGCTCCAAAGCCCATGTAAAGCATCAAAAGGTTTGTAATTTTGTTCTATGCCTATTATATGCTCTTGAAATGAGCCAGCATTCAAGTACATGAAATAGTTACCTTTACAGGGTTAAGCTTTGGAAGGCCTTCTGGAAACCGATTCCCTAACTCCTGCACTGCTAGAAGTATACTTTGCCTTGCTTCCAATGGCCGAAGGTCAGCAGGAATGGATATCCTCACTTTGCTTAGAGCACAGATCAGGGGCAACTGAACAGGAACCTAACCCAGAAGTAACCAAAAACATAATCCCCACCAGACCAGTACAAGCACTAGAAGTTAATTAGCGGGCCACAATACTGAAAAGAGATTAAACTACTATCCCACTGATGCATCAACTTACCACATGCATCTCACCCTTTTCTCCAGGCCGAGGTGGACATGGTCTTGGCCGGGAGCCACTCTCACTTGGTCCAGGAGAGCAATGAAGTAGAGTATCTACTATATAACCAGCACCTTTTGATGGCAATGTTCCCAATCCTGCAGTGGGCTTTTTAACAACATTCACTACAACTCCCCAACCCCAATCAGTTCCTCCTTCTCTTACCTTGATCTGCAATACAGACAGCCACTACTGAGGGGGGAAAAAAGATATATCATTACTGAAATTATAAATATGTGTGCAAATGCAAGTGAAATTTGCAGAAATGAGGAATTATTGTTCAGCTTTTTTTCCCTCTAACTTACATCCTTTAAATGTTTCTAAATTTTTTGAGGGTAAAATCTATAATGTTCTTCTGATTTCTTATGCCCATATATCCCAGCAACATATATAAGGTTGTGAGAGAATCAATCGCTAATAAGGTTAATTAAAGAAAAGAATACAAGATACTAGCCAAGTAGCCATTTAGTAGCAAACAAACTTCAACAACAGTGTTCATTGTCCATACATACCAACCGACCAGTGCATAGATAATAAAGAATTCTTTCAGGCCTTGTTATTTCCTTCATCATCTTCTTCTCAAGCTGGGCCATCTCAAGTTTTAGATTATGATACCCAGCAACTTCAGCCTAATACAAGACAACAAAAACTCATATAGTATCTACTTATATTATTTCAAGAGAGAGAGAGAGAGAGAGACAGAAAAAATGTTTTTAGAAACAGAGGGAAATGATTACCTCTCCTGATGCATCGAGAACAGCAGCTTCCTCTTCCAGTTTTGAAACCTTTTCCCCTATGTCTGGTAAAGCCTGAAAGAGATAAAGACCAATGAGTGATTGAACACTTCATGATGTCAGGACATGCACACAAGGATGTGAGGGATTTGACAGAAACCTTTTCGTACTGGAATTGATGAAATGAATTTCTTATCACGTGTTCAGCAGTGAACTGGCCTTCAGCACGGCTCATTAGATTTAATATCGAATAGTAGCTCAGTCTGAAAGTACTAACAAGAGGAGCCGGTTTGCCCAAAACCATGTCTTTGAGTGTATTCATCTCCATCTGAAAAGGTAACAGAAAAAGTAATCCATTTGAAAGAGAAGACCAGGTTGTTTTATTGCCTTTATCAAGGATCTAAGCAAGATACCATGATGTGCTGCTAAAAGCCTATAACTAAAGACCATTAGTTTCCATTGACACAAAAGGCTTATGTGTAGTATGGGCAGCATTCAAGTGAAAATACAGGTTGACTTTCATATTTATACATTTATATAATGTGTATGCAGATTATTGTACTAGTAACTATAAACCCACATAATTAACATTTAGCAGAACAACTTTCATTTTAATGTTAGCAAGATGGTTGAAAAAAAACTAGTAATAATTACCAAATTCACACCCAAAAAAATGGAACCAAACAACAAAGAGTACAGCGCCGATGAAAAGCTATAGAATTACCCGTTCATCAATCATTATGATACAAATACCCCGCTCATCTTTACCACGTCGTCCAGCCCTTCCACTCATCTGTAGAAATTAGTAGAATCAGAAACTAATAAGACACGCGCACGCGCGCGCACATATATATATGCATAAGCATTTATGTGTCCGTATGTTTTTCAAAGCTCTAGAGAAATGCAGCAAATTATCACTTACCTGGATATACTCACCAGATCCAATGTATCGATGACTATCGCCATCCCACTTCTTAACAGCTGTGAAAACAACAGTCTTTGCAGGCATGTTTAAACCCATCGCAAACTGGCATAAAAGATAGATATTTAAAGGACAGTTCATCATTAACATTCAAGATTGAAGTAAGATGCAGAGACCACAAACTGATTGTAACTAAAACTGCAACCCAGTTTCGTGTGAAGACTTACTGTCTCTGTGGCAAACAGAGCCTTCACAAGGCCTTCCTGGAAAAGAAGCTCTACTAGTTCCTTGATTACGGGGAGAAGACCGGAATGATGGACAGCAATGCCTCGCTTAAGTAGAGGCAACATTAACTCAATAGCAGGCAAATTCCTGTCTTCCTCATTCAAGCAGAGTATTGCGTTGTTAAAAACCTGCTCCACGATATCCTTTTCCTCTTGTGTATTAAAATCAAGCTTAGACATAGACATGGCATGTTGTTCAACCTCTCTCCTACTGAAGCTAAAAACTATAACTGGTTGAAACTTCCGTTCCATAATCATCTGAAATTACATGTGAAAGCAATGATTGAGCAGTTTTATCAACAAGCTGTACAAGATGAACAGGGCAAACTACAATTCCCCACTTAAAAATCCAGAAAATGCACGAACAGATAATAGCACTCACATTAAAAATTAAAAATCACTAACTTGGAGCATATAATAAGACGCACCAGTACTACGTCAACAAACAGTAAACTTCTTTTCTTTTAACAGAGCGTGTTGTCTGTAGCAAATTTAATGAGATAATTGAGAATAGGAAAAAAAAATGAGAGGTTGCTTATTACAAATGTATTTGAAGAGTCTGAGGAGCCATCTAAGAATATTCATTTATTTCACAAAACAGTTTCTTCTCAGTCAATTGTTATGAAGAAAAGTTCAGTTTATTGATGGCATCAGAAAAATGGAAACTCAAAAACTACTTATGGTGATAGAGAAGCGCTCATTGGAGAGAGAAAGAATAATAAACACCCATTCAATGCTCAATGAAGCAATAAATGAAGGCACCTCATGATACCACAATCAAGAAAGAATGCACAAATAAGAGGGCAAACCTTGACAATTTTGTATATGTCAGAACCCCCTGAAGCATTCCCACCCTTTGAAATCCTTCCACTAGCTTTAGCATTTGCACTCTTGTTCCCCTCACCAGCTTTCTGCTTAGAGAAAGTATCCTGCAGCTTCATAAAATTGTCCTCCCTAAACTGCTCACTCTCATCAACCACAAGATACAACCCAGCACCACCCACAGGAAAAACATAATGCTGCAAAGGAGTTGGTCGAAAATCTGTGTAAACCACATGGCAAGGCTGCTTATGCAAATGACAAATCCATTCCGCAAACTCGGTAGCATTCGACATAGTCGCAGAAAGAAAAACCATTTTAATCACTTGCGGCATAAAAATAATACTCTCTTCCCAAACAACCCCTCTTTCACGATCCTTCATATAGTGAATCTCATCAAAAATAATCCAAGCAACTTCCTTCAAAATCTCTGAACCCCTATAAAGCATCCCCCTAAGAATCTCTGTAGTCATAACCAAACAACTAGCATTTGGTGACAGGGTAACATCTCCAGTCATCAACCCAACATCTTGAAACTCCTGTTGCAACTCCCTATACTTCTGATTACTCAAGGCTTTCAGCGGAGAAGTATAAATAACCCTTTGCTTTTCTCTGAATGCCATTGCAATCGCATACTCAGCAACAGCAGTTTTCCCTGCAGACGTGTGAGCAGAGACTAAAACACTCTCATTCCTTTCCAAACAAGCTACAGACACCTTCTGAAAAGGGTCGAGTTCAAATGCATAACTTTTTGCCATCTCCCCATTATACAATGGATTCGACAAAGTCCCGTGAAAGGTTTCATCTTTATTCGACTCATACCCATGTGGGACTGCAACTTCATGAACACAAGTCCGTGTCAAAATCCTCTTTTTCAAAGCAGAATCTTGCTTCTGTGGTGTACCAGCAATCTCTGCTTTCTCTTCCTCTTGCACTTCCTCCTCCTTCTCAAGCTCTTTTCTCTTAGCAGGTGTTAGTGTATCCTCCATTTATATTTTCTAACTTAATTTCACTCCTCACTCACTCTAAGTTCTAAGTTAAGCAAAAATCTTCCAAAACTTAAAACTTGTGCACTCTTTCTGCTCATAAGAAAAGAAAACACACAAAAACAATAAAAGTCCAGATGTTGTTACAGTATCAGAGCACTGGAACAAGTTGATAAGCATCAAAGAAAATTAAAAGAAACCAAGAACCTAATTCTTTTATTGTTTTTCTTCTAATTTCAGCTTAGAAAACAGAGGTTTTGGTTTTAAAGAAAGTGGTTTCTGCTTGTTTGGTTGCTGAGAAAACTCAGGAAAATTAGGGCATCTAATGCATCGCAAGAGAAGTACAAATTTTGGGGTTTTGTTAATTTTCCCTAATTTTCTCCGGAACCAAACAGAAAATAGAGAAAAATAAACAGTGGAGGGAAAGTAACAGGAGTACCTTACTTTTGGCAAATGGAGGCAGAAAGCATCGGTTCAGGAGAGAGCCCTAACTATTATTATTATTTAGATAATTTTAAATTTTTAAACTGTAAAAGCATCGGTTTTGTGCTTTTGTACTTTTGTTGGGCTGTATTGGACCCAATAGGATTTCATTGGGTTTTACAGTTTTTTTTCATTTTAGCTTTTTACTGGATCTGGGCTTCTGCAATGTAGGGTTCGTGTTAATTGTTTTTTTTTAAAATAAAATGTGTTGGTTGCCCAAACATGTTTTAAAAAGAAAGAAAATTCTACAAATCAGGTAATAGCTTTCACTAGTTAAATAAACTGGTTTTATTTTAATTAAATAAATAAACAATGATAATAAATAAACAAAAATTAAAAAAAAACAACCATAATAACTTGAAAAAAAACTTTTTCTAGGAGTAGAAAAATTATTTTTATTTTTTATCCTATTAAATATGAAAATATGAAATTGAGAAAAAATATAATAAAAAATTGCACAAATCAACCCTAGTAAGCATGATGGATATGTAATTTGGACAATAAGAGATGTGTCAATCCGTGTTAATCTGGTAAATCCGTGTTCCAAGTTATGAGATCAAATAACCCAATAGAAAAGAAAAAAAACTACAAAACCATTTTTAAAAAAACAACACTGATGTTGAATGATAAAATCAAAAAAAAATAACAAAAAAAAGATGTTAATCCTCGTTAACTTTTCAAATTCATGACCTGGATTATTAGACCAAAAGCATTGTATATATAAAAAAAATCATGAAACTCAATCCTCAATAAATCAAATGTTAAGGAATAAAACCGATAAAAAAATGCAATCACACGAAAAGGATCCAATTTTTTTAAAAAAATAGCAATAAAAGAATGAAGATAAAAATTAAAATAAAAAATAAATTAAATGACAATTATAAATTTTTTATTAGAGGGTGAAATTGAAAAGGAAAAACTTTTTAAAAAATAAGGATCAAATTGGAAAACATAATATACCATAAATTTGGATTAAATGATGAAATTGAAAGGCAATAAAATATTTACAAACGGGCCAAGAAAAAAAACATTCATAATCAAAAGAATAAAGATCAAATTAAATACAAAAATTTATGACAAATTGGAATTAAATGATGAAATTGAAAACAAATATAACTTTTACAAATGGGCTAGTGACAAAAATTAAAAGTATAAATGGATAAATTTTGAAGTTGAAATACATATAACAAAGAGAACTAGGATATAATTTTTGGGTGAGGAGAGAAAAAGAAAAAGAAAAAGAAAAGCCCTACCGATAGCAAATTGCTTCGTCATTGTTAACACACACCGAGTCAATAGGAAAATAACACAATGGTGCTTCCAACAATATGATGAAAAGGCATTCTTTATTTTCATGAAGCATTACACGCATCGCCCAATGTAAATGGGCGCCTCATACTCGATGTGCTCCACGTGCCAACAATTTTTTCATTTAAATAATAATAAATTGTTCATAAAAGACTAAATTGTCATCAATAAACCTCATAATAACAAAAAAAAAAAAACTAGAGTAAAAAGACCAAAAGGCCCTAGACACAAGGTTTAGTTTTTATTTATTTGAATGGTAAATTTGTCATTTTATTATATTTAAAAAAATAAAAAAGATGTAAATACATCTAGGTTCCAACTTAATTTTTTTTACTTTCAGGGTAATTAGATAATTTTTTTGTTTTTAAAAATTAGAAAAAAAAACATTTATATCCACAGTCAATCCTTTAATAATTGATGGATTATGTGAAAAGACTAAAATACTTTTAATAAAAAGACATTTGGTTTTTTTGGGTGGGGCAATATAATAATTAAAATATATAAACGACCATGGTCAATTTGCCCTATGTTTTAGCTTTTTGGTTATTTATTTTTGTTTTTTAATATATCAGTGGTTTCAGTCCTTGCATTACTCGAGTTTTCAAAATAAGTAAATATTAATATGTGCTTTCTAAGAACAAAACAAAGAAGATATGGAGTATTTCATCACAACTACTTCCTCAATTCGCAACTAATAATAATTAAACTACTTTAAATATTATTAAAAAAACTAAACGGTCTTAGTGTTTTAATATAATTTTTGAGTAAAAGCATTATGAATTTGAAGAGTTTATTTTGTGTGAGTGAAGAATAATAAATATTGATATACATGTAAGAGAGTGTTATTAAAATAATAATTAAACAAGCTTATTGTGGATCATAAGACAATTGCAATAGTGTTTTTAATTTTAATTTTTTTCTTTCAGCTTTTGTTTTTGTTATAGAATTTTTTTTCTCTTTTCAATTTAATCATTTTATGTTATGTTGATTGGAATTTAAAATTTAAAATTTATTTTTATTTGCCTTTTGCATGGTTATTGAGGTCTCGGGGCCAACTTTTTTATTAGGCTAGTGCTTGATTTCAAGAAAAAAGATTTCATTTGGTTGTTTGCATGAAATTAAAAGTGAGAGACCAAAGTTGAAAGAAATGAAAAATTGCTTTTCTTTTATTTTTTATGAAAAAATTGTCAATTCTAGCCCCTTTTTTTTCTCCTTAATCATCAATTTTTTTTTCTTTTTAATTGGATAATTTAACGTTGGGTTGATTAGGATTTCGAGTTAATAATTAGGATAATCATAAAACCCTCCCATAGTTTGATTTGAATTTCATTTTTCCTTCCATACTTTTATAAATTACATTTTACATCCTTTAGTTTACATGTTCAATAACAATTTAAATCCCTGCATTTTATTTGAATTTTTTTTTTGACTCAGGAAGTAAAGTGTAATATATGAAAGTATAAAGGGAAAATGAAATTTAAATCAAACTATAAAAGAGTTTTAGTAATTACCTCATAATAATTTGTTTTAACCTATTTTTTGTGTAGTTATATCAATCACAAAAAACCATCTCACCATTCTATCAAGCTTGGTTTCACAAAAAAATAATCCAATTTTACTGTCTAAGGGGTGACTACCTAATTTTCTAGCCACCGGTTTGTGACTGCAGGTTATTGCCTGTTTTTTTTTAACTAGGTGGGGGTGTCTACCCCTAAAAAAAGAAACAAAAATAATAGGCTCATGCATATGGGCTAGCCCAGCCCAGCATACCTGCACTTCTTTAAGGCCTAAACATGTTGGGCCAACCAAACCCGTACGCTTGACTTTTTATATTAATTTTTCATTTGTTTTTTCCATTTTTATTTATTTTTCATGCTAATTTTTTTCTCAATTTCATATTTCAATATTTTTATTTGTTTTTAATTGGCCTATATAATTTATTTCAATTTGATATTTATAAGTTTATAATAGTTTCAAACAAACACCTTGATATTTAGTTGGTGCTAGATTTTATGAACATCTATTTTTGTAGTTTAATTAAACAAAAAATTATTTAAAAAAAACAAAGTTATTAAACTAAATGCAGTTCATCACTCAACTTATGTCTTATATAATTAAATAACAAAAGAGTCTAAAAAAAATAATATAATACATTGGCGTCCATGAACTAGATCGCGAGTCTGACGAATTAGGCCGTGAAATCAAAATCAATTCAATATGTTGTCGTCTAAATATTTTTTCAGAAATTATGTCATCATTGGATTTTGTTTTTTTTAGTTCAAAATTATTTTGCTTTGAATAGACTTTCTCTCTCTTTTTTTTTAAGAAAGAAATTGGCGGGTTAGGCCGTGAAACTAAGGTAAACATTTTTTTATTTCAAAAAAAATTATTGATACAAATCAAGTTAGGTCCAAATTTTGCTTTAAAATGCCTACGTACTAGTTTTGCGACATTGGAAATATTTGTCAAAACATGTATTGGATTGATTTAAAATTTTACAGGGAGATATTATACACATGAAACTATTTTTTGATACAATTTCAAGTCAATCAGAGTTCGACGGATACTGGTCAAATTTGTTGTTCCTGTTTTGGTAGATTCATTAATGAAGTTGTTTGATTGTTATTCTAAGTCACATTTCTGTCCAGTAGTCTTGTCTAAGGTTCAAGGTAAATCTCTATTCATGAGGAAGTCTCTACCTTACCGGGTTAAATACTAAACATTCGAAGCTCTAAATTTTAGCATCACATTTTTTTTATATCTTTAATATCTGAGGGTATACTCTACAATATAGTTTTATACCTCCAAATATTAAATTCTACAGCTAAATCCTAACACCCCAGATATTAATTAAACAAAATAGTTATTGAAGGATTTTTGATATTTTAGCCAAACCTTAATGAATAATTATAAATTTGCTACGATATCTATTTTTTGTATTTTTAAAACATGAGAAAGATGTAAAAAAAAAAATTAATAACAAATATCCTTGGAAAACTCTTAAGATTCAGCCGTATGCACGAAAATAAAACATTTTATTATTTATGTTTTTTTAGAGGAAATTTATTTATTTATTTATTTGAATTTTTAAGTTCTTTTTAAGACCTGACCCAATTATCTGAGCTAGGCAGAAACAGGTTCAGCCCACCTTGCATCTGCTAGCAGAAGCATACAGATGAGAGGATGAAGGAGATGAAGAAGCTCACATGACGTAGAGGTTGCGGTTGTCGTCACTGGTTTGGCATGAGAACGATGAAAGTACTAGTGGCTAACGATAGAGGCTGGAGGTGTTGGTGGTTGGGTTGTTGTAGTGCAGGAAGAAGATGTTTACAGTAGAAAGAGAGAAACTTATAATGATCGTCCCTATCGTCGGTAAGGAGATGAGTTTACAAGGATGTTGAGTCATCGTCGATCACGGCGTAGGGGGAAGTTATGATGGTTGAAGAAGCCGAAGTTGTGGCAGTGAAAGAGAAAGGCTGGCAACTAGAAAAAAATTTAGGAGACTAATCTTTTGCCAATTTTGGACCTGAATTTCTTCCATTTCAGGGCATGAAATCCACCCGTATTTTTAAAAGGTGGAAGAACGATATTTTGTCTTTATTGGTGTTAAATCTTGGCCCTTTATTCAGTTATAAAGGATCCCAACCGTTAGCTTAAAGTGACCATTATGAATTGTCAAATTTGACAGTTGAAGGCTATCTAAGTTGGCCTGTTTGGGCCGATGCCACTGCCATTATGGTGTCAATCGGTTAGAAAGGACCATATCGAGGTGTGGTTAAATGTCAAGCCATAATTTTCGTGTAAGTTTTGTCCAATTTGATGGAGAGATGAAGCATTAAATGCTTATGTAAAGTAGCTCTCTCGGTAGTCTTTTCAGGTAAAAAACGAAGAAGAAGATGAATAGTAACCAAAACGACGTCGTTTTAGTAAAGTTCAATTTATTCATTCGACTTATGATTTCTGTCAATTACACCCCTGATTGGCTTTAAACATTTAATGTTATGCAATTTGTCCATGTATTTTGGAGTCTTTTCATTTTGGTCCTTGCTCTTAGATTTATGTAATTTAACCCTTAATTGACCACTAAACTTTCAATTCTCTTCAATTTCACCCCTAATTTCATTCATTTTTTCCCTTAGATTTCGGCTCCTTTTTAAAAATAGTTCTTCACTGTGAATTTGTTTAATTTAGCCTTTAATTGGCTGTAAAACTTTGATTTTCTTGCGATTTTACCTCTAATTTGAACTAATTGACTTTGTAAAAATTAAATTTGGTCCTTTAAAATTTCAATATTCTCAATTAAGTCAAATTGAGCTCTCAAACTTAATTTTTCACTAATTAAGTCATTGACAAAATTAATTTGACTTATTTAAAGTATAATTAAGTCATCGCACCTAATTCAATTCTTTTAATAGACCCAAATTAATTCTTAAACATAATTCAACTTTTAATTTGGCTCATGATTCAATTAAATTCGCCTATTAAAAATCTAATTTTATCCTTTGACTTAATTTTTATGCACATTCATCCAATAATTATTTAATTTGACGTTGAATAGACATTGTCTCTTCAGTCTTAAATACAACATGGTATAATTATGCTCTAAATTTATCCAAGGTTTTAGCTTGATTTTATGTGTGTGTGTGTGTGTGTGTGGAATCCTCCTTGACTTGCTTTTACCATATTATCAGTCTTTTTACTATTGTTATTTATTTATTTTTTTATGAGGAAGGAAAAAAGGTAAAATTTAGGGAATAACCTAAAAATGAGTTATGACACTTGTATAAAACAAGATATGTAATTTTATTATAGATAGTGGAAGTTGTGTTAATATAGCAAGTATAAAACTAAACTTGTGTATTAATAAACATCATAGACTTTATAGATTGCAATGGTTGGATGATTATGGTGAGGTGAAAGTGATTATGTAGGTCTTATTTTTGTGTAATATGGTTCCAATACATGCAAGTCACATCTTGTTAGGGAGACCATGATAGTTGGACAAAAGGCAACACATGATGGGATTAGAAATAGGTATGTTATTATAAAATATCGTGAAATCATCACTTTTGTACCTCTTATACCCAAACAGGTGTAATAGATGATTAAATAAAGCTAAAAAAGGAACATTATAACATGAGCAGAGAAAATTAAAATGTGAAACAACATGAAAGAAAACCATCAAATTCAGCCACAACCCAAAAACACTTCTTCCACTACCTAAAACCATTCGATCACTTCTAAAACAAACTCAAATCTGGCCAAGAATGGAGGTAGAAAAAGGTAAGTGGACGAAGTATGAATTATATGGAAAAACTAAAGAAACAACCTAATTTTTATGCAAAAGAGGGCGAGGTTAAATATGTATATTATTCAAACCATCTGAAAATTCTACTTATTTATTAGAAAGTTTATTTTAAAACTGTAAAATTTGACTCTTCTATTCCTAGTGTTTGTATTTCTTTGTTGTTGGATTTTGCTGGTGTGTTTCATGATGAGATTTTTAGTGGATTGTCACCAATAAGAGGCATCAAACATCATATTGATCTTGTACTTGGTGCATCAATTTCTGATCACCCTACATATCGAAGTAATCTTAAAGAAACAAAAGAGCTTTAAAAATAAGTAAAAGAGTTGATTTCATATAGAAATTCTTTTGAGATGGATGGAAGGCCTGTAACTCTTTTACCTTTGGAACCTAATCAAATATATGATGAACAACTAAAATTAAAAAAACTGGAAGATGGTTAAAATGAGAGCTTGTATTTATTAGAGATACTTTTTTTGCTAACGAAGTTTTTCTAAGCTTTGATGATGATGTTATTTTTTAACTCAATACTGATTTTTTTCTTAGCATGATAATCTTCATGTTATAGATTTGAGGACAAATCCTTTTGAGGACGGAGGAGATGATACAAACCAAGTTAGTTTTGAATTTTGCCTTAAAAGACCTGCTAACCATTTTTACAAGATTTGGTGTATCTCTCAAACCGTATATTAAATCGAGTTGAAATTTTACAAGGAGATACTATATACATGAAACTATATCTTGGAAGAATTTTAAGTCAATCAGAGTTTGGAAACATACTGTTTAAACTAGTCAAATTTGTTATTACTATTTTGGCAGATCCATCGATGAAATGTTTTTTCATGGCTATTTTTGGCCCTTAATCCAAACCTGTAATGAGTTAATATTGGATAATATAGTGAGATTAAATTATGCTTATTTAGGCCCTAAACTTGTGCATAAGTTTGGGCTACAAGGGTTTCTAATGTGGTTTGGATTCATTGAAAAATTTGAGTCATTTCTTTCATAGGATATATGTGACAGCTAGGGGCTTTGAAAATACTTTAGCTTTAGTTGTCTTTTATTTCTTTTGGTTCTCTTTAAGTTTCAGTAGCTTAGCTTTTTATTCTTAATTTATGCTTTTGAGATTGATTATAGTTAAGGCCCAAGGCTTGTTTGGCCTTCATAAATTAATTAGTTTCAGTTATGGTCCAAGGCCTGTTTGGATCCATATTTTATGGTGTATTAGTATAGGTTTTGGGCCGGTTTTGTAAGCGAGCCAATTTATCCCACAAAGGTAGATCCATTATGGTTTTTATTTTAAATTATATAAATATTCTTTGTAAGGACAAAGTATTCAAACTTGATAATATCATTGCTACTAAATTTATTCAACTTGTGAGAGAGAGATCCTCGTATTCGTTGGTTCTCTACTAAACTAAATTGACTTATCATAGATTCATTGGTTTCTTGGCGTCTTCCTTATAACTCTCATTCGTGAAATAATATTTGTAAGATGAGGATTCTTATTCTAATAGTGTTGGTGTCTTGAGACAAGTTTTCATTGTGGCACACTCTTATTAAACATGTTTTAGCTTTCTTGGATTCGTTGTCAATCTTGTTATGGGTTGCGTGACCATATGATCACAAGGTTCGCATCACTTGTCTTTCTAAAAACAAAGCATATTAAAACTTATCTTACACATAAAGTATTATTAGCTATTTGACTCATGCTTTGCTGTTTGTAAGATATTTTTTTCCAACAAAAAAATAAATATACAGGCTTTTCCGACATGTTTTTTTAACATAAAAAATCCTAAGTGTACATTTAAAAGCTTATGCATGCTTTTAATTAAATAAATCAAGAACCATTTGTGTTAATAAATGTCATTAACAATAACTAAAAATGAAATTTAAAAAAAAAATTGAGAGACGGATGTAGATTAAGACATTTGACCTCAGGCCATTTACCCGATTGTGTTTCATGACTAGGTTTATCAGAATTAATTTTTTTAATCATATGATTTTAGAAATAGATACACACATAAAATTGATTGAATAAAATCAAAAGGGAAAAATATTATGTAAGGTTGCACATATTATAAATATTATCTAAAAAAATATTTTTAATTTTTAAAATAATGTCCATTTATATAAAACATAAAAAAATTTATATATAGATAAATTATAATAATCTCTTCAAAAACTAAATACATACAAAATAACTTAAATAACAACTACTAATTAAAAAAGACTAAACATAGAAAATAAATAATTAGAGAAAAGAAGTATTGATTTAAATATAAATGAAAAAAATACATATTAAAAAGGTATTAAAAAAAAAAGAGGCCAGACGCTACTATGCCTAACAAGCAAGTCCACCACGCCTAACCTATTTAGAAAGGGCCAATGCACGAGTCTCTTATTTTTCTTAACTACTTATCCACCTTGATTTTATTTTGAAAAAAAAATAAAGTTAGACTACTCGTTTTGTATTGAGGCAACCCACGTGTTGTCACCTTTTCCTAGATAGTGGCTGGAAAATCAGGAATGATGGTTTATTAACTGGAAACATTTTAGACACCTTTATAAAACACCGACGGCCTTGAAAATTCATATAAAAAACCTGAAATAAAAAATCTTTCCAAGTTTAAATATAGTTTTTACACAATTTAAAGGTGAAAAAAAATCTAAATGGAACTTTCTTCACCAGATGAACCTCGTTAGCATCAGGACTAACCATTTTAGCTTCTGAAATCAATGTCAACATTGATTTTCTCTTTCTTCCGTCAAAATCATGTGACTATCTCTCTCATTTTTAACCTATTTTTCGAACTAGAAACTTAAAAATGAGAAAAATAAAATTTTGGACTAGAATTGATTTTATTTTAAAATTTTTGAAATTAAAAAAATACAATATTCATAATTTAAAAAATACGAGGACTGCAATAAATATTTCTCTCCAGGTTAAAAAATCCATTCATTTCCTTAAATTTTTTTCTTTAATCCCCTACCTTTTAATCCCACATTTTTCTAATAAATTAACCTATAATTTAATTTTAGAAGAACAAAATACAAAAAAATAAAACAAAAAAAATCACTATAAATAATAAGTTCATAGTATTTTGTTTGATGTTCAACGGTGCAAAATGTTGCACCGTGAATTCCCCCCGCAAATTTAAAAGTTTCTTATAATAATTAATCATATTTTTACTTTCTTCTTTTTATTTAATTAAATTCAATCCCAATGCCAAAAAAAATCCATAAAAGCCCAAGCACCCGAACCCAACCCATGAGCCCATTAATACTTCACTTCTTCTCTGACTTCACAAGCAAGTCACAAATACTTCGCTTTCTTTGAAAACAAATCCCCAACTTGCTTCGATTTCATTTCAAGTTTTCTTCTTCTTCTTTGAATTATCTGAAGACAATGGAATCACACGAGGAAAGTGAGATCAATGGCCCTCATTCCATGGGTACCACCATCATCGGCGTCACTTATAACGGTGGTGTCGTCCTCGGTGCCGATTCTCGCACCAGCACAGGTAAAATTCAAAACTTTCTCATTTCCCTCAAAAACCCAAAAAAAAAAGCTGTTGATAGTTTTACTGTTTTTATCTTGGGTTTTTGTAGGAATTTATGTTGCAAATCGAGCATCTGATAAAATCACTCAGCTAACTGATAATGTCTACTTATGCCGTTCTGGATCTGTATGTGGCTTTCTCTCTTTCTGTTAATTAAATTTCTTATTTTTCTGTTAATTTTTATTTTGAGCTGATTTTGTTTTGATAGGCAGCGGATTCTCAAACTGTGTCTGATTATGTGAGATATTTTCTTCATCAGCACACGTAAGGGGGTTCTCTTTGTTGCGTTAATGAATAATGTTTTCCTTTTCTGTCTATAAAGTTTAGATTTTTTGGATGATTAGCTGGAGATTGATTTGGGATCTTATGGGTTTTGTGTGTAGGATACAATTGGGGCAACCGGCGACGGTTAAGGTTGCTGCTAACCTTGTTAGGCTGTTGTCTTACAGTAACAAGGTTGGTTTGATTTCAATACTTGCTCTTTAGTGAATTTGTATGTAAAGATGATGTTGGGTGTCGTAACTGTGGAATGGTTCTGGTTTGTTTTGATACATTTTTGTTTTGGATATTTTGGCAGAATATGTTGCAAACTGGAATGATTATCGGAGGTTGGGATAAGTATGAAGGAGGTAAAATTTATGGAGTGCCTCTTGGAGGAACTCTTTTGGAGCTGCCGTTTACTATTGGAGGTGTGTGAAGTGAACTTGTTGACCTTTTTGTCTACTAACTATAATCCATATTTTTTGTTTTTGCGATCCTTGTTGAAATTTTAGTTGTTTGCTCATGCACTTGTTTATTCTTAACTCATAGGCAACAACATTAATAGATTGTTACTATTATTTTCGCTACTTGTATAATTACTAAAGGCGGCGGCATGGGCCTTTGGTGGATTTCTCTTTTGCACCCATCTTGTCAGTTGCTAATAGCATCACCTCACTTGTGCCTGTCTTCTTTGCAAGTCTTGGTGGAAGTGTGACCTGCCCTGAGAAACTTGTCAATCCCTTATAACTTCATTTGCTGGCAGTAATAATTTGTACGTGCCATGGTGTCATAACCCTTTAGATTTTAGAAAGTTACTTAAGAAACGTAATTTTGTCTCTTTTTTATGATATTCAATTTTTACACACTGAATCTGGTGTGTTTTGGAGATGAATGATGATGATAGGTTATTCTTCCTTTTTTTTCATCAGAAGGTGGTTGCTGCTGATAACTCACAGTGACTGGTTAAGATTGAATAAATCACCATTATCTGATATATTGCAGGGGAATAAACTACCAATGCTGCAGGAGTTGGACTTATTTTAATTTTGTAAAATTTGACTGATCTGTCATCATCCTACGTGGGATGGGCTATTAATTGCATCAGCTGATTAATTTTTTTTATCTGCTCGTGGCATACAGGTTCAGGATCCACTTACTTGTATGGTTTCTTTGATCAAGCATGGAAGGAAGGGATGACCCAAGAAGAAGCTGAGGTATGTAGTTTAACCTGTATATTTTTTAAATATGTAAACAGAATAAACTTTTATGGTCTGGAACTGCTGTCTTGACTCATAGAAACCCATTTCTTTTTGGTCATGTCAATGGTCACAATTTTCAAATAGCTGTTCAATAACACTCAATGTTTCTCTAAAGCATGTATTCTCTGGTTTTGTTGTGGATTCTTGAACTTTCCTTTTTCCCCGAGATTCATATAGAATTCCCCCTTGGTGGATAGACCATGGTATTTGCTTCCCATCCTAGATTTTTGGATAATAGAAACATGTTCTCATCTCAGTGTGATTCTTCCCAAGCCTCATGGAAAACCTATTTAGGTGGCTAAGAAGTTGCCTTTGGTGGCTTTTCTCTCCCAAAACTTCTTTTTTTGTTTTTTTGTTTTTTTGCCACCTTCGCTGTGCCAAGACCTGCATTTTTATTGATTTCTTGATGAGAGTATTTGTTGTAATTATTATGCCATTCATTGCCTTTGGATTTATACACTTGATGATTTTCTCGCAGCAATTAGTGATGAAAGCCGTCTCTCTTGCTATTGCTCGTGATGGTGCAAGTGGTGGTGTTGTTCGGACTGTCACTGTGAGTTGCGTCTTCTCTGTTTTTTTATCTTTACAACTGCCTGTCCATCAAATTAGTACAGACACTCGTATTACTTTACTAAGTAGGGCTTGGTTGGGATAAATTATTTAGGGACACAGCTTCCTGATCACTTCCCGTTCTGGCATACGTATAAATACTGTCATATTTATTCTGCAAATTTTATGGCAATCAAATGCTCCATGTTACACAGATAAACTCAGAAGGCGTGACAAGAAAGTACTACCCTGAGGACAAGCTCCCCCGATGGCATGAGGAGCTGGAGCCACAGAACTCATTGTTGGACATATTGTCATCATCCAGTCCTGAGCCAATGGTTTCTTGAGAAAATGCCTCGTCATGCTGGGCATCGATTGTCTTAAGAAAATGATGTCAGGCACTTATTATCAAAAGAAAATGCCCCATGATGTCATGAAGTGAATGTTGTTAGCACATACCAAGGAAACATTTTCCAGTGTAAAGACTATTTTTCTGATGTTGATCATCTTTTTTGTCTTGCTGTGTCTTCCATTTGTTTTTATTCAAGGATAACCATTCCATAAGCAAAGGCCATAAAGAATGGCAGATGCCAAATGTTCCATGTTATTACTTACATTATGGTCAGTGTGATTCAGATTATTTTTCGACATTAGATAAAATGCGATATGAGAGAGAAGAGACTTTCACCATAGAACCTTGTAACCTTTGAGAAACTGATGAAATCTACACATTTATACTCAGAATCTGGCATACAGATTTATGATTTTTCTTTCTACAACACGTTCCAGTGGGAGTATTCTCGACTGCTGGAAACACAAGTAGCCTAAAGGACACGCACCAAACTGGATTCTTCACCGAGCTGAACAGATCAACTTTGGACCAGAAAGGGATTGATGGTTCGGGTGCTAAAACCTCTATTTTCCTGCTTCTGACCTTGTTTTTCTAATGTACAGCTAGGCTAAAAGGAAAAACAGAGCACTAACTGGCCTAGAACAGCTTCGCAATTTTACCTGCTCATTGCAGGTGCCTGGAAAAATTCAGCAGGCAGACAACTGAAAAACTTAGTCAAGACGGATTGATAGGAAAACTATTAACAGAATCCTCAAATAATATAAGGTCTCCGCGTGGAAGAAGAATTGTTAGCATCTTTGTAGGCTACTTTATGCATTGACATTATCAGAACTACTGCAGGCTTGATTAGGAAGGACGGAGTTCCCAAAATCTCCATCCAAGCTCATCTGTTGAACTTCTTGAGGAGACAGGATCTTGATGCAGCGGACACAGTTCACGAACTCTCTGGACACCCAAACAAAAGAATTTGAGAAGGACAAATTATAAATACTATTTGCAGCTTGAAGCTATTTCAGAATACAAGTGGCACATTCAAAATATACATAGCAGTTTAGGTGAGTCAATAATTCGAATGAGTAGATTCTAGAAATTATAAAATTTCAGCAGCAATGCAGATAGCTTAATCTATAACTCAAGATCCTCCTCGACACAGAAAAGAGAAACAATCTTAGACAAAAGAAGCATGTCACTTCATCAGAAATTTACTTGACACACTGATTGTTTTTGTTTCTTATAGTAAAGTCTTTCATGAAAGATAATACCATGACATAACATAGAAAATAAAATAGAAATTAGAAGAGTTAAAGGGCTTACTCCCAAGGGTCATCCCCTACTAGCAGGACATCATCATCAAGATCCCTGTAGACAAGTTTCCAGCCTATCCTTTGTTGATCTTCAAACTGTCCCTCTATACCAAACCTACGAGCCAGATCTTGCTTAAGCTCAGCATAACCTGAATACCGGGCTATGTCAATTGACCTTCCCACAGCTCCACGTTTGTACACCTTTTCAGTAAAACATTGACCAACTTATAATTACGAGGCCAAGCAGAAGAAATTGCAGGAAAAAAAGGATATGAAAATACAAACAAGGAAAATATTTTGAGTGTGGGCATGTGCATGAATGCATGCATATAAGAATTAGCATTGTATAGATAAACAACAAACCTTTGTATATGTTCGCATTCGCTGAAACTGTTGCTGTGGAGGAGCCCAAGCACCTCTGTTCAAGCAGCTATTGTCATTGATTGCTGAGTTGATTGAATTGAATGGCATATCTGGAACTCCAAATGACTGGGAAACCATAGAGGATGAAAGATCCTGTTGAGGATCTTTGGAGTTTTCACAACTTGTAAGCATGCCTGCCGAAGAAAAATTATTTGAGAAGTCCTTCCCCAGCCCCACCATGCCCTTTGTGAATAAATTGTCAGAACTCACTGGCATCGCAAGTTGGCTATCAATGTTCGTCCCACATGGAATATTATTCCTCAGATCTGCCTGGAGTTCACCATCATGGATTGTGTCTCTCAACAACATTGGTTGTGGATTATAAGACAGTGAATTGTTATTCTGCTGCAAATGGACATCATTTTGAGAAAGGCAAATTGATGTTGTAGATGATGACGTGTCCAAATAATCTGTCTGAGCAGCTACCCCATTTAGGTATGTTTGCGGGGTAAAAAACCCAGGGCTTTGATTCTTGGAGATGTTCAGAGACGGCTTAACCTCAGATTTCTGCAGCAGATCTTTAACTAAATTACCGTTCGAGGACACAGTTTCCAAAGCGCTAGGATTCAAGAGTGTGGCAGCAGATTGAGCCATGTCCTCCCCCATTGCTGTGCTTCGGTGGGCCCGACTGTTGATCATTGGTTGAACAATGTTCGGACAATTGTTTGTGGAAGGTGAAGTAGAACAAGAAGGAACATCATCAGTAATCCCAGACTGTCCCTGTCCTGCAGCTGCAGTCAATATACTGCTACCAGCTGTGGAGAGCTGATTGGCCATTGAGCTCGGCGGAAGCCCCATATGACCTGCCATTTCAGACAATGGCAGGATGCCAGTCTGCTGTTGTTGAAGTTTTGGCTGCTGAGGTGGATGTGAGAATCGAACATTGTTTTGGTTGTTATTCTTAGTCAACTGTTGTGGAATAGTATTTGGCTGAGGGAGAGAGGTGGGTGCAGTTTGAGGGATTTCCAACATTTGGCTGGGTGCCATAGACCTAGAAAAACTCGGAGATGCATCCAGGAGCTGTCTTTGTGAATCTTGAAGCTGTCCAAGTTGACCAGCCTGCTGCATTGCAGATTGCTGTGCTAAAAGTGATTGCTGTTGCTGCTGAAGCTTCTGCAAAAGTTGAAGCTGAATGTGATTGTCTGAAATTTGCATATGTTGGTTTACATGATCAGACAACTGGGATTGCATTAGGCTTTGCTGTTGGTTCTGACCCATAATATGTTGCTGTTGATTCTGCTGCTGCTGGTGGTGCAAGGTTTGAGGAAGGTTTCTAAGAAGCTGATGACTTTGTATAGATGGCTGTTGCTGAAGAATGTTATTGGTCTGGGCAAGAGTTTGAGGCTGCAGAAGTTGGGCTTGAACTTGACTTGAGGGTAGAGTTTGAGCCATTAAATTTTGCCTCGATTGTTGAGTGATGTCACCCATCTGTTGCTGTGGCTGCATGATGGAACCCAGTGGGATCAGTGAGGACTGTAGCTTTGGAAGCTGATCAAGCTGTTGTGCTTGCTGAGGCAGCCTTTGGGCATTGAACTGTACGTTGTTTGGCTGAGGCATTTGAGGTGATGACAAGCCTAACTGACGGGAAAGATCAGCTCCAGGAAGATTCTGCAGAACAGATCCTGACAAGGATTGCATGTAGTTGGGTTGCATTGAGTTGGCCAGGGAAGGGTTTTGCTGCATATTCATCCACTGGACTAAGCTTAGGCCAGGGAGAGCCTGGGGATCTTTCATGCAGAACTCATCACCAAGCCAAGGCATAGTCCTCTTGAATAAGCTATCAAAATCAGAGGAATCATCATCTGCAAAAGTAAAGATCAGAGGTGAGTCAGATTTACTCTAAAAGAAACACCAAAACTTTGAAAGCCTAATTTGTGGTCAAGCTTGAAAGTGTACTTTGGCATTAGTAAATTTCATGAAAAGAGTGAGAAGCATCTTCAAGATTTTAATCATCATATTAGCAGATTTGGTACCAACAGACCACATGCAGAAACCCTGATTATCAAACTTTGACACAGAAAAGACAAAAAGGTAGATTATATCCTATCAAAACCTACCCCACAGCAGAACTGCCTTGTCAATTTGATAGTATAAACCAGATGATGCCATCCACTATTACACAAGACAACTAAGAGGAAGGACAGGTTAACGGAAAGGGATAGCAAACAGAACACATGAATCAATCAAGATGCCTAGCAAAAGGGTACCCTAACCAAAATTCCTGAGTGACATGTACGCAAAGAACCCATGTGATAAACTTGTAACCAAAATGACTAGCAGAGTATACCATACAATGTTAAGGTTCAAAATTTCCTTTCAATGAAAGAAGCTGATAAAAAATTATCTTGTACCTGGCATTCCTGGTTGCCTTGGACGCTTAGATCTAAAGAATGGAGGAGGACATATAAAAAACGGAGCAGTAACTGGTTCAATCTCCCATATTGAGACTCGATTGCGTCTTTCACCAGCAGTTGATTCATCCCAACCAACCTATGAAAGAGTATGGAGTATTTAAACGGTAATGCACTTACCATGTAAATTGGGCATGATTGGAATCATAAAAGGATGTCACAATTTCTACCTGCAAATTACGCCATTGTGAATTTTTCCATCTTACAGGATCAAGATCACTGATACCTGTAATGGTGCCCATATACCTGCAGTAGAGATTCAATTTCTTTAACTTTCTAATTGGTGAAGAAAATTGAGTTTATCGTGTTATAAGAACACAAGGCAAAGAATCTAGGTACTAATCAGCTCAACTAAAACTCTTTTCAGAGTCAAATTAATCCGATGACACACTCCTTCCCAACAACATGCCCTCAGCACTCAATAGAATTCCATTTCAAGTTCACAATTCTTGAAATCAATAGTATTCAAATGACATTCAAGAAGCACCAAAAGACCAAATGTACCTTCTTGTTCCTGACTCTTCAGTTTCAAACATCATGCGAAAGCGCATTCCAAGGGATATTTGGTTGCTGTACACTGCCTTGTAATACTTGGCTAAAGGGATAACAAATTCTGATGGACTTGCCCTGCACAAAATTTGCATCTGGTGTCAATTAATCCAACACACAACCTAATTAATATGAGTTAGGAATTTTTTTAAAAAAAAGCACCCTACAGAGAAAAATATAGGTAATTAACCTGGGATTGTAGAACACAGTAAAAGGGCTATTGTTTGCTGCTGCATGGGCTGCAGCAGCTAGGATCCCAATATGCATGCTATCACTTGACAATACTGATGATGATAAGTTGGTAGGTTGCCTGTTAGCCCTTCTGATGCCCAATAGAAGCTGCTGCTTTTCATCTCTAATCACATATAATAAGCATCATTAGGTTGATTAAAAGGGCATGTTTATAGTAAGAAAATGACCTGAACTTGAAATGCATGTATACAAGATTTAAGATACCTAAGAATATGAGAATCGAATTTCAGTAAAATAAGTCCTTTTGACACATAAATTCATGGAATCAGAATTCACTAATTCTTACCTAATAAATAAAACTGAGTCACCAGCAAAAAGCCTCTTTCCACTGACAAATAGGCTCCATCCAGTTGTAAGCAAATGACGCTTTGGTTGTCCTGGATTTAGAGAAAACAGGAACTTACATAAGATAACAGCAAATTTGGTAACAAGCAATTACTGATTGTAAGTATAAGAACCATTGGGTATCAACTAATTAGTTTTCATGGGTGCCGCAAAATTAACATACCACGATAGATATGCCGGAAAGTCCAAACATTATCATGCAAATCCCTGGCTACAAGTTCTTGAGCAGGTGGTTGCATGGAGAAATTCTATACAAGGGAAAGGGAAAAGATTAAATAATGCTATTAGGATTAACATGGACACTACTGTTTTAGGAATAACAGAGAACAGCTTACAAGTGGTGGGAAGATTTTCTCAGCTGCGCGACGAGGAACAGAGAAACCTCCATGAGTGCTCGTATCACTTGCTGTTAATGTTTTACAGAAAAACTCTGTCTGTGGTTTATTTGACTTCAGTGCAAGATCTGACCTCAATAATGCATCCTTGTCAAACTGCAAAAGGATTGACAAGGTTGCTGATAGATTCAGTAGGAGTTAGAACTCCTAGATTCAGTAGGAGTTAGCAACTAAAGACATGATAAAGTCATTCTATTAATTTTCTGGCAATTGCATAGGGATCGGTTATTGCCAGTTGATTTCTAGTTGCTTTTCTTAGTCCAAACACCGAAAGCAAGTATACTATGAATCAAGTTCTTACGGAAGAAACAGGTTGAAGGGTCATCTGAGCATAAACTTCATCTGTTTCTGGGTCCGCCTACAAAATCAAACAAAAGAACTAAAATAATTGAGTGACCAAATAAAGAAATTTTGTGATGTTAGACATGAAGGCCAGAAAGGTTAGCTATTTTACATGTAAGGTGACATTGTGAAGGAGACAAAGTAGCTTCGACGGAAGATTTGGGTAGTTTGGGATTTGGGCATCTACATCCTTTTTCATGGATGCTGCAACCTGAAAACAGTAATTTTACTCTCAAGTAAGAACATGAACTGACTTCTGAAGGAGGGAAAAAAAAGACAGTATAAAATTCCATCCACAATAATCATGAAACTAATTTATAACTGAAAATACTTTTCATGTTACACCTACTGTTTCTGTCACCTTGTTCAGTCGAAACAGAAAACTTGCACAAGCCTCAAAAAATTGTCAATATTTGTCAGGCTTTAAAGGACATGATCATGGTTAAAAATTTGCATTACAAGTAAATTGACATGAAAATACACAATGACCTGTGAGACTCTTGATGATTAACTGTAACATTAAGAGAAATTTCAGTTAACATAAATTACAGAGTCAAAGAAGTCAAAACCTCAAGATCCTATTTTTTTGTTATTTTTGATCAACTAACATTACAGTTTTCTATTAAAAGAAAACTCACGTGGACCATGAGTTGACTTTATAAACACAAGCCAGATGATACGATGCATTGATGGTTTTTAGTACTCAAAAGCAGCACATGACAGCAAGATCATACATACCCAGAGAATATTTCTATTATTACTCAAAGCCGCATTAAATCAAGTTTAACACAATCTGAATCAAGGCAAAAGGGTAGCTTCAACTTGCCACCTAAAATAGTACCCTCAAAAGTAAATCCCAAATCTTGATCTACTTTTCCTTTCCTTATAATCTACCTATTTATTACACCCAACCAACCAGTTTAGGTAAAATTATAAAACATAGCACACACTAGATCAAACATAGCTTCAACTTGCCACAAATAATTAGCCGATAAATCCCAATAAAAGAAGGGTGTAGGCTGGTGGGACACATTTTTGGCACAAAATAGCAACAGACACGAACCTGTTCACTATGCCCTTGGGGGAAGTAGACCACATGAGTTCCGGCCGCCGGCAAGTTCACTAGTGGTCCTGCACATGCTTGCCATAACTCAGGGTTTATGCTCTTCTTCTCTGCCCCTGCATCATCACCACGTGTCTCACACTCATTAGTCGATAAATTCCCCTTCAAAATCCTCATTTCTTTTCCTCTTTGTTTGTTTCCCGGGAAAACAAACCAAGCCCAGAAAAGGAAAAGGAAACAGGCTTGCAAATCAATCTTGTTTTTAAGCAAAGAAGGAAAAACCACATAAACAAATAGATGAATAAATACACAGAAAATAGATTCCAAAAATATAGAGACAAACCGGCGCTTAGAGAGACATGTAATAAAGACAAAACTAAAACAAAACAACCTTAATGGGTAGTTATTTACACATAAATCTCTTAACATTTTTATCAATGCTTTACGCTCATCTCCTTTAAATCTATTGCTAACAACAAATAAATAAAGACAAAGTAGTAGCATAAATTAAGAGATGACCAAACCTTCACCGTTGGTAGCTGTGGAGGTTGTGGCGGTTCCTCCGGCACCGGTTGCCGGTGACTTCATTGGTTTCTTTATGGAAACTCAAAAAGAAAAACAAAGTCTTTTTTATCCAAAACAAGAAAGTTCCTCACTTTCTCATAATTTTAAGCTTTTTTAAGATCGAAAGGTGAGCTTCAAAGAAACTCAGTGAGAAAATTATAAACGCAAGCAGATTTTTTAGCTTAGATCAGCTCAATAAACAAGAAAGAACCAAACTTCTGAAGAAATGAAATAAAGGGGTGGACTTTGAAGTGAAAAAAATATCATGGGATTAGTTTGATAGAAAGGGAATGGGTTTTCCCGGCGAGAAATTCCGGCCAGATCGCCGGAGATATGGTGAAGAGACAAAAAAAAGCAATAAAAAACGAAGAAATGGGTTTTTATGGGATAGAGAGTTTCTGCTGAGTTTTTCAGAGACCATGTGTTGAAGCTTTGCCCCCTTTCTTCCCCTACATTACCCAGACAAATTTCCTCTCTTTTCCTCTGCTTTCCTCCCTCTGCTTTTGCCTTGCTTTCGTTCTCTCTCTTGGTCTTCTCTCTCTCTCTCTCTCTCTCTCTCTCTCTCTCTAGAGTATTTTATATGTATTACTTAAAAAAAGATTTTATCTCTCTCTATCTCTCTCTCTGTCCTTGAAAATGGCACTGACTTCTCACAACTAAGCAACCACCTCCGGCCCTACAGAAGTAGAGTCCACATGTAGGTTGAGTAGGGTTAATGTGTAGGATTATGTACTTCATTTCTCAACTCAACCATAGTTAATCTTCTTACATTAGTATCATCGTATTTTCACATTGTCTTGTCATAAATGGTACTTTGGATAAGATATTAGGTTATAAAACCACTACATCGGTGACGTGCACGATACCGTGGGCGGGGCTAAACTCTTTTAACTTAAAAAAAGGTTAAGAGGATAATAATATTTTTACTGAAATAAAAAAAAGCAACGGTTTAGAAGTATGGTTTTGGTTATTTTTTTAAATATTTTTTATATTAAAATATATTAAAATAATATTTTTTTATTTTAAAAAATTTATTTTTAAGATCAGGTATCAAAACATACAAAAAAATTAATTTTAACAAAAAAAATTAAATTTTTGTGGAAGATGGTTTGCACCGCGTTTTCAAACGGTACCTAAATCTTAATTGATGTGATAATATGATAAAAAATAATATAACAACAAAAAAATTAAATTTTTTTTAGCTCTAAGCTACCAATTAAAACTTGTAATTTAAACATGAGATATGTTTAAATTACATGTTTATCGTGTGTCTTAGATCATGAGATTATGATAATTTAATAAAAGAAAAAAATGATGACAAATAAAAACAAAACTAAAAAAATTAAGAGACAAATATGAATCAAGATATCTGACATCACAACACTGGTTATTTTTACCCAGTTATGTTTAATGAGTTTGTTTATTAAAATTAATTTATAATAGGAATCAATACACGTAAAATTTATTGAATAAAATAAAAAAAAAACAATTTTATGCATGGCTGCACATGTTAAAAATATTATAAAAATAAATTTAATTTATACAAAATATATAAAAAACTACAAATGAATCATATTAACCTCTTCAAAAAATTAAACACATACTATAATTAAAAAATAATCGATATTTAAAAAAAACTAAATAAGCAAAAAATATCATAGATAATAGATATTAATTAAAATATAAACTTAAAAAAATATATAAAAAGATATTACTTAAAAAAATCAAATTAAAAAAAAAGGATGAGGTCAAGTGTTCTGTCTTTGTAAGCCAAGTTAGGAGATGCTGGATCGAGTAAGTCAGACCAGGCATCTAACCCATTAAGAAATGGCCCGCATGTGGGCCTGTAGGGTGAGGCCCATGTGCGTGAACCTTTAATTTATTTATTTTTTTAAGTTAATGGCCCCTAGATTATTTCAAAAAAAAATAAAAGATGTTTTGTCTAGATTCTATAGATTTCAACCATTGTAATGCTCGGAAAAAAGAGATTCGTATTTTTTCACCCAAAAACTCATTTTTAACCCAAAAAATTTAAGAAAAACACTTTATAAACTTTGTTAAACCATTTCATGGCCTAAAAAATGCACCTCAAAATTTGAAACTAAAAATCTTTATGAGCTCAAATTTGTTTTTTTAACACTTTAAGGGTTAAAAAAAAAAAACATCTAGTTCAAACTCCTTATTATATGAAACTATTTGATATAAAAATCGATCACTTTAATGGTTGGAATCGTCGCTGGCGATAACTTTCTCTCTTTGTACTGAAATCCGACAATTCCCTCTATCGTCTCATCAAAAACAGATTGAGGAATGAGGAAAATGAAGTTTGATACCAGAACTATAATTTTAAAAACTAAAGGGATAGGTCACGCAAGATCTATAAAGTGTAGGAGACTAAAATGAATTTTTCAGATAAATTTCACATCCACCATCTATTTTTCACACATTCATCACTTCAATCCTTTTCTTTCAATTTAGCCCTCCCTCCTAAAAGATATAATTGGATGCTGATTAGAGCTTAAAATGATTTAATTGTAGAAAGTAAAAGCTCAGGGATTAAATAAAATTTAAAAAATTATTATTCTAATCCACGGTAATGGTAGACAATTAATGCACGGTAGAAGTAGTTTAATATATAATGAATATTAAGATTAATGCTAAACACTATAGAATATTAAGATTAGAGTGAAAAATTCAACAAGACGTCATGAGAAGTGTCTCGAAGTTGTTAATTATTTGAATGATGATCCATGGGGGTTTTTTTCTAGTCCCGGAAACAAGGGATGTTTTAATAAGAGATGTATTCAAAATGTGAGTAAACGCTTTCAGGACCAATTAAATTAATGTTTTATTTTTGTTATGATGTGCTATTTATCTGAAAAATTAGCAATGATCCGAGGGCTCAAATTGGGACAGCAATTTATTAGCACAAGCCCTTAATAATATTATTATTATTATGTTTTCTCAACCGGCTTGGCTAATTTGTAAGTATTAGTGAGTGTTTGGAAACGTGATTTTACCCGTGTTTCTAAAAAATTAAATTGTTATTTGTTAAAAAATTATATTTTAAATCATTTTGATGTGCTGATCTTAAAAATAATTTTAAAAAAATAAAAAAAAATATCATTTGATATATTTCAGCACGAAAAGCACTTTGAAAACAACTGTAACTACACTCCAAAACAAGATAATTGATTTAGCTAACCAGGTCATTTAATTTTAGACCTAAAGCTAACTTGCTAGTAAATGTTTATTAAAAAAATATATAGAAAACATGACAAAGACTTTGTTTTAGCTATGGAAAATGTCTAGAAAAATTTATACATTCCAAGACTTTGTGAAGAAAAGAGTGATAAGTGATTAACCAACCCCACTACAGGCAGAGAAAAACACACACAAGTGATTTCTTTATAGGCCATTTGCTTTGACCATCATCATCACCATCACCATCACCCCTCCACTATGAGCATATTTGTTGCACGTGGCCAATACCTATTCTTTCTGAGTTTCTGACCATCACCGATCAAAACAAATGCAATAAGCTTGATGATCCACGACTCAATTTTAAAATAAATGCTATAAATACATGAACGATTGAAGATTTATAAAGGAGTGGTGTTATTTAAATATCAACTTTTAATTAATCTTCTAAATACTACTAATTAATTAAATATGGAAATTTAGAGACAAATAAAATATTTTATCACCGGCAAATGATATAATTTGAACTTCTGACATTAAAAGCACACAGGCCTGAAAATTAGCATTTTATTGCTATAAATTTGACATTCTTTTTAATCTTTTTAATTTATATATTTTTACATCTTTTAAAAAAATAAAATTAGTCCTGTTCGGGGTTTGTAGTTATCACTCTTAATAAATATATTTTTCAGGAATTGAACTTGTATTTTCACTTTTTATCTTTATAGAAATATAACAATGCTTTACCTGCTAGACGAAAGTTTCACTTTTAATTAAATGCATATATTTGCATGCATAAATTGTAAATACTTCCAGGCATCTTCTATTATTAAAAATACAAGCAAATAATTTATACAAAAAAAAAAACAATTGAATAGGTTCATTGTACAAACTAATTATAAATAAATTAGAAGAGGAGGTTGTTTAACATTTCTTTATCGTTGCAGGAGAGTCTATAATGTGGATTGCTGCAACATAGTTGAGTTAGAAATATTATTTAGTTATGGTCACTGAATTTCTTTTTTCAATTTCACAGGTTCACATTATTTTAAGCATCAAAGTTTGTACTGGTTTGTGTGCTACGGTATATTCACAAAGTCAAAAAAGCAATTTGATATTAAACTTATACTCAGTTTTGTAAAATAAAAATTAATTTTACCAGTTAAAAAAATAAGATAACAAGGACCAAGTAAAAAGAAAAGTGTAAGCAGAGTGTATGTGGTATTGTGATAGCTGCTATGATTGTGGTTTGAAAAAAATATATTTTATAAAAAATAATTTTGGTTAAGGTTGGTTTGGTATTTATATATGTTTAGTTAAAACTGAGGTTGAATAAAAAATCGTTTAATATATTTGGTTAAAAATGTTTTTTAAATTGAGGTTGTAGAATAATTTAAAAATATATATTAACATTGATAGTTTTAGTTTAAATATTGTAGATTTAACTACTATTATTACATCATGAAATGAATAATACTTAATATAAAATATTTTTTATTGTTCTATTAAACTATCTATAATTCCATCACATATGAAATACACCCGACAATGACTACAGTTTTATTGGTTTTGTAAGTGCGCAATAATATCAGGTAAAATATCATCAGGAATAAAATTAGGATTGTGATCAAATTCTATAAATGTTACCCCATCAAGCGATCTCCTTCTAATTTATGTAGTGTCACTGAATAATGTGAAACACTAGTTTTTCAAATAAAACATAATTAAAAATAAATTATTTTATTTTATTTTACCGGACCGGACCCGGTTCAATGTATTTTTAGTTTTAGACCGGACCCGGTCCATCCAGAACAGTTGAGACAATCTCAATTATTCACGTGAATAGTGGAGACACTCTCCACGCAGAAGAGAAGAAGAAGCAGATAAAAATTACTTTTCATAAATTGAGGTTCGACCTCGGTTTTTGAGTGGGATCCATATAAAAAAAAGTGTGGTTTGTATTAACCAAATACTTTAATTCAGTGTTTACTTTTTACCACTATCGTAATGCCACACAGACACTTAATCGTAAACTTTATTTGTTTTATCTTTTACTCCCTTGAATTTTGGAGGATTGAAACATAGATAACTTTAAGTTCAGATAATCAAACAGAATAAGAAAATAACATATTTCTTTAACACTATCATTCATATTTATAATAGTCTTTTGAATCTTTTTGTAATATTATTGCTAAGCTTCCACTTCACAATATAATGCCTGATTATAAACTATTAAAAAATATATTTAAAAACCAATATGCATTGTCGTACATGTACAACGTCATGACGATTATTCTTTCAAACTGTATTATTTATTTGTTTAAATTATAAAGTATTGTTGTGTTTTTATAATCGTAGGTTTATCTATTGGTTAAAAGTTTGTTTAACCTGATAGAGTGGACAATGATTTTATGGGTTAAGACCAATCATTTTAAAGTTTAAATATATTTTTGCTTTTTTTAATATAAAAAATACGGCTTACGTATGAGTTTACAATCCTTGATATTGAAATAAAAAAATTATATTTTTTGATATTTTTTAATAAACTTGTTATCAAATCAAACAATGCATGCAAAATCAAAAATATTTTTTTCTTGAATTTTGATATTTAAAAAAGATAAATAATGTCGTGTATTATTATTATCAGCATAATATGTGTGATTATGTGCTTTTTTCTTCAACATTATGAATTGCTTTATGGATAATTATGTATTAGCATAATATATGTATATATTTTTTGAAAATAATTTGCTCTTTAATACTAAGTTAGATGAAATTTGTATGTTTTTTTTATTGAAATTTTTATATAATTTTTCCAAATTTATTGTTCTTGTATATTTTTTTATACAAGTGAATAAAATTTATCAATTCATGATTTTGTTTTTGATTTTAATTGAAACTTTGCGTCAATAAGTTCATATTTAAAAAATAAGTTCAATGAAGGTGGTTTTTTTCTTTATACATGTAAAAAATTAGATTAAGATACTAAAATTTTATTTTGATTTATTTTGATTTTGAATTTTTAAAATTATTATAAAGTACTTTAGGGTTGAAAATGTCTTTATTAGGTTTTTAGGATGTTCTCGTGGTATTGTTTTTTGTAAAAACAAGTTGAAATGTATTTTTTTGTTTCAAATTTCAAACCCTGATTTTCAATCATAGACTCATGATGGTGACTAGAAAAATATTTAAATAGACAACAAGTCATTTTTCACAGCAAATAATGTCTCATCCGTCCGCCGACCTAATTTCTTTTTAATTTTTATTATTTATTAATTTAATTTTTTACTAATACCATCTCTCCTTTATAAAATATCTAGTTTAGTTTTTTTCAAAATTAATAATTAATTTTTTGAATTGTTTTTATAATTTCATAACAATTCAAAAAGATTATTATAATTCATCTTTAATTTTCTTCTCTTGAATTTTAGATTGATAAATTATATTTGACTGGTGCATGTATAAAAAGGAAAATTATATGTATTTAGCTATGAAAAATAACTTTAAAATAAATAAAATAAAAATATTTGTTGAAATAAAATATTTGTATGTACATATTACCTAGAAAAAACATTAGCTTCTTGTTTTAGATTTTAATTAGTTTCAACTACTTTTTTTTATTTGTTAATTAACATATCTTTCAATTTGTTTTATTAGGTGTAGACATTAGTTTTTTTTCAATTAAAAATTCCATGTTATCGAAAAACACATCCATGAAGCTGTCATCGTATTTTACATTTAAAATTAAGTTGGAATCCTATCCGTGGTGGAAATCAAGAGAAGCAATCAATAACCCAAGAGAATTACCACATGTTTACCACTGATTTATGAAATGATTAATGATCCATCTTAAAAGGATATGTTTATTTCCTGAAAAATAATTTATTTTTGAAAAATATTATTCATGAAAAATGAATTGTTTTTTGATTTTTGATAATATTATGAAAATTGAGGTGGAAAATAACTTTATAATATTTTTTTTTCTAATAATAATCAAATTTGAATTAAAAATTTGAAGGATGATGAAATTGAAAAAAAAACTCAATTTCATAAATTCTTTCAAATAAAATAAATAATAAAAAAATAGTGACCAAATCTGACAAATATAAAAATTAAAAGTTAATGAAATTAAAAAAAAATCAAATTTTATAAATTATTTTAAATAAAATAAATAGCAATCAAAAGAATAAAAACAAAATCTCATAGATAAAAAAAATTTAATTAAGAAAAGAATAAGAGAAAAATAAAAAAAATTAAAAGAATGAGAATCAAAGTTGATATAAAAATCAAATTATAAAGGAAAAAATTAAAAAAAAATAAAAAAAAAGATTCTTAAAAAAAATATAGCAATAAAAAAATTGATGATTAAATTTGATATAATTAATAAATAACAACAACTTCTGAAAAGTATATTCCTTCAAAAATAAAAAAAATACTTTCCTGAAAATGAAGTTAAATTTTACTTTTATTGAAAAGTATTTTTAAGTGACAAACTTTATCAATGATAAACAAATATAAAAAATAAAATAAAAAATAGTTGATAGTAAACCACTTTTTATGAAATAAGTGTTCCTTATAATGTTTGGTGATACGATTCGACTAGTTTTTTAAAATATTTTTTACCTTAAAAATATCAAATTAATATTTCTTTAATGTTTTTTAATAATTTTAAAGTGATTGTTTTAAAATAAAAAATATAAAAAATATTATTTTTTCCTAAGCCTAAAAAAAAAACACAGTTCATCATGAAATTTTATCTCATTTACTAGCATGAAAAATTTTAAAAATACAATATAATCAACTAATAGCAAAGAAGAAATAAATGGTCATAGACAGCATAATTGTTACCCCACACACACGCACACATTAATTAAAAGGTCAAGGCAGGGAAAATGGCCATTAAATTCTCAAAGGGGAAATTTGAAGCAGGTTTACCTGACCAACCGCACATGCTTGTTACCGTACGGTCACTCTCTTTTAAGGCAATAATAATGATTAAAGGCCTCATTAAGTGGAGATTAAGAAAACATTATTTGCTTATTTACAAATCTTCCCTAATAACTACTCGCTAATGTGGCAGACAAGGTCGGCGTCTGGGACCCACATTGCATATGCGATGTTGACACCACTGTTTCGCTGAGCATTCTTTTATTTCTGAGATTTGCCATTCTGCCATGCTCTCTTTGTCAAATGTCAAAATAACCCTACATCTTTGTAGTTTTGCTAATTGTCATCTTTCAGTATCACTATAAAAAATGAAACACCTGTGGGTCCCACACGCCGTGTTTCCTGGGGCGCTGTGCGGTGGGGCCCCAGCTTTGACTATCAAAAAGCCATGCGCTTAAATTAAAAGCCGACGCTTGACGTGGCATGATCATCGATCATTATTCCTCAGTTCTTGATCCAGGGGTTCTGAACCGCTGATTACTCTGCGGCTAGCCCATGTCACCCCCGTCGGTCCTGATAGGTGGTATATACTGTGCACCTTTCTAACTTAAGGTGGAACCCGAATCATGATGGGGGGAAGATGTGCTGTGTGATCGTCAATCATGACCGTATAATCTGCTGAATAATAAATTAGTCCAACATAGGACAATCCCTCTTTCAGGATCCTCAGCTGTTCCAGGTTGGCTATCTTTTCCTTTCTATTTTTCCACCATGGGTTGGCCGATGATTGGTGTGGTGTCCATGAAACCACATCATTAATAAATGTCCACATTTTTTTAACGGTGACTCCAACAGATTTCTTTCCCTTTAAATTTCCGATATTATTCTTTTAACAGATAAATTTATTTATACAAATCCTATATTATTAATATGATATGTTTCAAAGAATAATTTTATTCAAGAAATTTAGAACGTAAAGAATGATGGTATCATAAGAAAAAAAAGAATAGCGATGAAGAACGCATTTAGAGTATTATTGGCAGTGTGGTTGTCATTGTTTTTGAAATAACTTTTTGTGTCGAAATGCATGTCAATGATTTTTTTTATTTTTTAAAAATTATTTTTGATATCAACACATCAAAACGATCCAAAACATATTAAATTTTAGCAAAAAATTTTAATTTTTTTTGAGAATGTGATTTGCACTGCGTTCCCAAACGGTTTATTAGTAATATGATAGTTATTGTTTTTTAAAATAATAATTTTTTATCTTTTAAAATTTATTTTTGACATTAACATACTAACCGATCTAAAATATTAAAAAAATAATTTAAAATAAAAAAATAAAAATATATATATTATTTTTTAAATTCTTTTAAAACACAAAAAAAAAAAACAAGAATAAAAATAATAAAATGCCTTTCCTCTCCTCCCTAATGGCGCGCCTGTGCCATGTAATTTGGTAATTAAAAAGGCTAGTAGGTGAGAATAGTGTCGTTTAGAGCCAAAAACACGGCAGGTTTAACGGAAACTGTGATTCCCGATGTTACATCAAGCAGCGTGCGCATTCGCTCACCACCATCTTAGATTCTTACACGTTTCATACCACTTTCTCCCTACTATTTTTCGTTAAATTAGGAAGATTTGACATGCCCCATGGTGTACGGACAAGAGAGACTGCTTCTTCTTCTTCTTTTTTTTTTTTCTAAAAAAAAAAACAAATAGGGAGAAAATAAAAGTTATAAGAGAACAAGTCATATGCAGACAACTAGCTGTAGTTAAGTTTAACTGAAATTAGATTCCTTTTTTTTTCCTGAGAAATTATCGAGTTGGTACTTTTTTTTACAATAATAAAATAAATAAAATATAGGTTTCTATTTTTTAGTATTCTTTTACCAAAATATAGGTTTTTATTAATAAGTTTGGGAACGCGGTGCAAACCGTGTTTTTAAAAAACTTAATTTTTTTAAATTTAATATGTTTTGTATGTTTGAGATCGTTTTGATGTGCTGATATCAAAAATAATTTTTAAAAAATAAAAAAAATCATTGACATGCATTTCGACACAAAAAATTATTTGAAAAGCAACCACAACCATACTGCCAAATACTCTCTATTTCTCATTGAAAAACTTGGTGCGCCCACACCTATCTTTTTTAGTTTGAAAAATATATCAAGAAATATGCTAATAACTTAAATTTTTTTTGTAATATTAAGTTTACGCTTAAATAATCTTTTTAAGATCAAATAATTTTTTTTTAGTTGAATTATTTTTTAAAAAAAATTTTGTTGGTGCGTATGATGGATGCGCGCTGATAAATACAACACTCGTTGCTTTTCGATAACATGTATAACCCACTCTGATCTAAAAACACCTTGAAAGATACATACAAATTCTTTTCGTCAGGAGATTTCTAATGATACCAAAATTGTTTCCATTGAAATTCTGGTGTGACCTTGATGTGCATATCCTTCTCTTTCTTGCTTGCCAACTTCTCCTGCTTTATTGCTTTTTTGTCCTCGTTTTGTACTGTCATTTTCTTCTTAGTCCCTGCTTCTTCTGTTTGGGTTGTAGGGCAAACAAACTGTTCTTTCAGGTGTAGTATCACTAATTGCTCTCGAAGAAAATAAACATCAAAGGATAAGCATAGTTTTTTTTAAAAGGAAATGCTATTTTTTTCCCCTTTTCTTTTTTACATCACAGGGAAAATCTCAGGAAAAGCAAGAAGCATAAGAAAAGGGAGATAAGCTAGGAATCTAGACCTCGCGTTTGAAATGACGGGGAAATGGGGCATTTTCTCAGGTCCAAATTCTGATATGATGTTAAGGCACAAGAAAGTAAATGGGAAATGACACCAATCCCATCTTTGATCATATGTGCACATATATCTTTTAACTTTGTCGTAAGCTTCTTTATATATATAATTGGGTTGGTCCATGATGTTATTGTCAACTACCATATATTTAATTTCAAATTTTATAATCATGCCTAGATGCAACACATGGTTCTATACGGCGCATGCCCAATAACAACTATTTCTTATGTTCAACCTCTACAATTCTTTCAATTGGGTATTTTAGGTTGGAGTGTGGTTGTGGTTGCTTTTTAAAGTTTTTTTTACTCGGAAATGCTTCAAAATATATTTTTTTATTTTTAAAAATTATTTTTAACATCAGCACATCAAAATAATTTAAAAATACTTTTGAAACATAAAAACAAATAGGTTTAGTTCATGCCTATTAAAATTTAAAAATTCACACTATTTAAATTTGATACAAACAATCTCTATATCTCATGATCAAGGTTCACATGCAGGCAGGTGTCGCATACTCTTTAAAATTCATGTTATTCAAAGAGAGTTTATTTAAATAATTAGATTCTTCGTAACAACAACATGGTTTAGGTGGGCTATCGGTGTTTATTTACAAATTAATTTAATTTCAATAGATCCATAATATATCTATTTAGAATATTTGAATGCTAGATGGTATATATTTGGATGCGCGCACACACACACTTGGTAAGTATAAAAGTTGAGTGCATATTACTTGTTTATCTACAAATTTATTCTATTTAATTTCCTTTCCATTTGGGATTTTGAAGCAACGTATGTGAGTGTCAAATGAGTTGTGCGAGTTAGCTTCTATAGGTGCAAATGGGAATCGATCGAAGACTAATTCCCACCTGGAGTACAGAATAATAAGCATCCTTCATCTAGATTGGTGGCCCGTGATAAAATATGGGATGGCGTCTAAAATTTTTCTAGTATAAAAAAATATCAAGCGATTCTAGTTTTTTTAAAAAAGGTAAGCGCAATTGGATAGTCGATTTAATTGAGTTTAATAAACTTGATTAGTTGATAATATAATAAAAATTTAATTTAAAAAAATAATAAAAAAAGACTTGAGCCAACCCGCTAAGCTAGCGACTCAAGACATGAGATCGGGATAACCTTATAGAAAAGAAAGTGAAAAAATCACAAAGCTCAATTCTCAACAAATCTAATATTGAAAGGTGAATTTGAAAAAAAATCAATTTAAAAAAAGAACCTAAAAAATATTAAGAAAAGAGTTTGAAAAGAAAAATCAATAAAAAAAAGAAAAATTCAAAAACATAAAGAACCAAATTTAATACTAAAATAAAATATTAGAATACCTTTTAATTTTCGCATGCCAACAAGAATCCCTAAAAAAGGAGAAAAAAAAGAGAGATAGAAACAAACAAGAAGTTGTGGTCGAAATCCATCACAAACAAAAAAAAAATGAAAAGAATTGTGATAAAATTATATAGTGTCGTGATTTATGAATAGAAATCGATCACAAAATAAATAAATTAACAACTTGGGTTAATATTTGAAATTTGTGACTCGGGTTATAAAACCAAAAATAATTCTATAATAGGAAAATTTGAAAAAATTATAAGGCTAAATTTCAAATAAATGAAATGCTGATAGATGGAATTGAAAACATAATTTAATTAAGAAAATAATAAAAAATAATTATTAAATTTGATATAAAAATTAAATCAAACTAAATATTGAGGGAGGAGATTGAAAAGTAAAATCAATAAAAAAATAAAAAAATTTCAAAAACATAAAGAAACAAATTTAATACTAAAATAAAACATTAGAATACCTTTTAATTTTTGCATGCCAACAAGGATCCCTAAAAAAAGGGAGAAAAAAAGAGAGAGATAGGAAACAAACAAGAAGTTGTGGTCGAAATCTGTCACAAACAACAAAAGAATGAAAAGAATTGTGATAAAATTATATGATGTCGTGATTTATGAACAGAAATTGATTTAGCCCCTTTATTTAATGGAAGATAGTTTTTTGAAAATTAAATTCTAAATTTTTATTTATTATTAGAAAATTTAATCAATATTTTTTTTATTTTTAAAAATTTCCTTTTTATTTTGGATATAAAATATTTTTTAAAAATTATGAAAAATTCAAAAATATATTGTTATTTGTTAATTATTTCAAATTTGGTTCTCAATCTTTTGATTTCTATATATTTTGTTTTGATTTTTTTAATTTCATCCCTTAAAATTTGATTTAATTTGATTTTAATATCAACTTTGGTCCTTATTCTTTTGATTGTTATCTGTTTTTAACTTATCATTTTCTTAATTAAAATTTTTTATTTCTATTTATTTTATTTGAAATAATTTAAAAAATACATATATTTTTAATTTCATTATCTTTCAACCTTTTTACATGACAAACTTGGTCTTCATTCCTTTAATTGCTATTTATTTTATTTGAGGTAATTTATGAAATTGATTTTTTTTCTTTATTGCATTATCCTTCAATCTTTTTATTTGGTCCTCATTCTTTTAATAAATTTAAATTTTTTAAAATATTAATAATTTATTTTACAGTTTATTTTTCATGACATAGTCAAATACTGAAAAATATTTTCTAACTTACTTTCATGAGACTGCCAAATAGATATATTATGGATACTTCAAGGAGAAATTAGAATCTGTTTATTTTTCATGACATAGTTAAATACTGGAAAATATTTTTCATCTCATTTTTATGAGACTACCAAATATAAAAAAAATAATAACATTTTAGAAATATGTTTTCATAAAAATTACTTTTAAAAAAAAACTATTTTCCAATAAACTCAAAACCTCTCCATTTCTCTATCACTTGTGCTATTCTTTATGTTTTTTTTCCTTGCTGTCTAAATATGGAAACTGACGTATATTCTAATTAATTAACAATTCACGTTATACATATACTAGATTAATCGTGGCCATAGAGGTAGAGTTTATATACAACACATCATTAATTTGTATGGACAGCTAAGTTCATGCATGTGCTACGGATGATTTGTACAAGCCGAGTAATATTCTTTTCTCGTTTATTTTTGAAGAAAGCATACCCATGAGAAGGACTAGGTTAGATATATATATATATAGCACGGCTGCATGTCCTCTGGAAAAACAGAAGATCACCTACTTATTTTCTCTGTGCCCTAGGAGGAAAACATCGTGTTCAAGTGGTTCCATGAATGAAGCCCTTCAAACAATGTATGTCTGTTTTTTTGTTTCTCATGTGGTCATCTTTAATTCCTTCCTCTCCTTCTCTGTCATTTTTCTTTTCTTTTCATGAACATGTATCATTCTTCAGGTTGATGTTTTTTCAGGTATATACATGCTGCTGCTGGGTGCTGGTTGTCCATTAACATTCTCAATCTAATAGTTTAAACGATTAGATGAGGTTCTATGATATGATTTATATTATTCTTTAACCTACCCCTCGAGTGAAAGTCCTTTGAGATTGAAACTTGCACAGATCCACATTACCTCGTGCTTAATTTTTTTATCAAATAAATAGGGATGGTGAGATTCGAACTCGAGATCACTTGATCATCAAAGTTTTGATACCACGTTAAAGAACTATTTCAATTTAATAATTTAAATTATTAAATAAAATTATAAAAATATAATTTATATTATTCTCTAGTAAATTGATCAGGCAGAATGAAACGGTTCTTGGGCTCTCCTTCAACGTACGTGGGTAAAGAACAAAGACATAATAATGATTTTTGTTGCTATTTTTAGCACAATAATCTTTTTCTTACACAGGTTTTTACAGTAGGGGGGCCTCGTATATTTATGTCTCTTAGAAGATAGTACATACAAATTTTTGGAAAATTATTTACAACATGTGGGATCAATTGACAAGTACTACAGGAGTCCTCGGTGATTCGAAGAAAGCATGGCCATGGTCTGGTTGCTAGTTCGATGTTATATTTGTGGATATCAAGCATGCAAGATGGCAAGAATTTGGCCAACATATAGGACTCCATTTTT
>Ga0325404_1000022_pt1 | contig 132205 bp, 60 predicted proteins | sample PopdelMetagenome_18_FD_205664 | JGI IMG/M metagenome (GOLD analysis project Ga0325404, IMG submission 205664) | Populus deltoides microbial communities from Bellville, Georgia, United States - Xylem-Control-R1 | ecosystem: Host-associated > Plants > Phyllosphere > Stem > Wood/Secondary xylem...
ACCTCCAATTTACTCCTTTTTGCATCTTTCATCTAAAGGTGCCTTCAAAACATAAAACAAAGAATATCAAGGCATTTTATACATAAAACAATAGGCAAAACACTAGTTAAATGTGAGTGAAACTATCAAATAATATGGTTACATCAGAAAGAAAGAAAATGAATTTGGGGCATAACCCAGAAATAGGTTATGATAATTATCTCTCTCTTTACAATGCTTATAACAAAAAGTCTCGTAAGAGAGTTTAGATAGTAAGCTTTGTAAAGAAGAAAAAGGAATGAGAGATAACAGATTCACCAGATCAAGAAATGGTCAATACTTTTGAAAATGTTTGAAGTGAGGGCTCAAAAGCGCACTTAAAGAAAAAAATAAATAGGGTTAGAAAGCACACTATCTAAATAACAAGAGCTGGAAAGCACACTTGAAGAAAACGGAGATAGGGTTTGTAAAGAAAAAAGGTGATCTTAGTGAAAAACTGAAAGACTTTTTTGTAAAGTGATATAGCTGTACCAGACAACTTGTCTATTGGTAAAATTTCAAAAAATTTGAGATGGTCAAATTATCATGGGTGACCTGCCCAAATAAAGAATAAAAAGTTCTTTTTCAAATGGTCTTATTGTGATCGGCAACCTACCCAGGTGAAAAATATGAAGATTTTTCAAAGTAATCTTATTGTAATGGGCAACTTGCCCATGTGAAACAATACAAAGATTTTGCAAAGTGGTCTAATTATAATGAGCAACCTGCCCAGGTGAAAAATGCAATGATTTTGCAAAATGGTCTCATTGTAATGGGCAACTGGCCTAGGTGAAAAAAACTAAGATTTTTCAAAATGGTCTAATTATAATAGGCAGCCGGCCCAGATAAAAAATGCGAAGATTTTTCAAAGTGGTCTTATTGTAATAGATGACTTACCTAGGTGAAAAATACAAAAGGTTTTCCAAAGTGGTCTCATTGTATTGGGTGACCTACCCAGATGAAAAATACGACTTGCCTGGTGAAAGGATTTGGCTAGATATGTCTTGAAGGGACGACAAGATATGGCTTGAAGTGTAAACCCCCGGTCAAAAAAAAAAAGGCATGAAAAGTGCTGGTGTAAACACCAGTAAGAAATCGGTATTGTTGTCGTGGCATGGGAATAAACCATGACTAAAAAATGGAAAATAAATATAGTAAAGTGGCTCTGATGAGATAGTAAAATAATTGGTGCTTAATGCAGGGATGGAATAAGGAGATTTTGATTTTTGGAGAAAAATCATAAATCGACTAGTTTTACGTTAAAAATTCGTAACTCTCGATTGGGTTGTCAGAAAAATCTGAAAATATTCATGGAGACTTATAATATATTTTCTTAGCTTGGGTTAAAATTTGAGAATTTTTGGAGAAATTGAGAGTTTTTAGAAAAATTGCAATTTGACCAGTTTTGCGCTATCGCGCATAACTTTTGATATGATTGACAAATTGAGTTAAAACTTTGTGTGGAGCATTCTAATATATTATTTTACCATGGGGTAAAGTTTCAGAATTTTTAGAATATTATGTCTGGTTACTTTTAGAATTTGCACGAAAAAGTACTGGTAACCGAGTAAAAAACATATATATACCAGAAACACATGGTGATATAATTAAAACAAAGATGGAATAAATTAGTTGAAATGTCAGCCTTTAAAGGGCTGTTTCCAGCCGACCAAAAGGAAAAAGAAAAGAAGAAAAGAAAATGACTCATGGGGACTAGATAAAGTTAAACATGAAAGGCAAGGGCTTAAATGCAAATAATAAAAATTTTACTATATAAACCCCAATTTGCTTGGGGTGTCCAACGGGCTACATGGAGAGAAAGGGGAGTTAGGGATTTTCTTACATTTCTCTACAATTCTCTCATCCATTCTTAAAAATAATGCATGATTATGGAGAGTTAAGATAATTAAGAAGATTTATGGTGAGCTACACTAAATATTTGAGTGATCTAAGGGTTTTAAAGCTAGTGGAGGAAGAATGAAGTGTGGAGAAAGGAAGAAGAAGGAGGGAGATAAAAGGGTGGTTTCACCTTGAAGTTTCTTCTAATTAAATTCCTTGTTATCTTATTAGTAAATATGATTGTATTGTGTTGATTGTAGAAATTACATACATGTATGCTTGGGTGATGATGGGCTTGATTATGGAACTTTGTGATTAGCATATTGGTTGTAGTAATTTGTGATATTGTGATGAAATTTTATTTGTTGGCATGAGAATTGAATGGGTTAGTGTTTAATTGAGTAAAAAGTTGAAGAAATTTCATGCTACCCTTTACTTGAAATTTTGGCATTGGTAGAAAAATATAGCGAATGTATGTGATTGATGAAAAGGAAAATTATCATGCTCAAATGAATAAAATTAATCATAGATGAGGTTTAGAAAACTAGAATCAAAGAAGAATTGATCCTCCTTGGATGTTTTTTTTAAAAAAATTCGGCAAGGTTAAATGATGGAAGAAGAGGAAAATTGTATTTGACTAAGTTAGAATTTTAGTGTGAATGGAAATATATTTAATAGGGTTAAGTAATGCATAAACAAGTAGGATGCAAAAAGAAGAAGAAGAAGAAGAAGAAGAAGAAGAAAGAAAATAAATGCCATCCTTACTAAACTAAGAAATTTGGCAAAGTGAAGAAAGAAATAAAAGGATGGAATGTGGATGTGGGTAATGATAAAATTAGTGTTGAAATATGTTAAGAAACATGGTGAGAAGGATTGAATTTCAAATTAAATAGGATGGAAGAAAAATCTTAATTTTCCATCTTATAAAGGTTTGACCAAGTTCATGAAAATAAATGAATTGAGTTGTTAAAGTTGGTTGTTAAATTATGACAAAATCCTTGTTTAATCTTATTGTTGTAATATATAAGGATTGGGGAAAATGGTGGAATTGAAGTCATGGAATGGATAAAACAACCAATTTATTACTTGGATAGACCATGTCGATAAATGTATTATAAATAAAATAATTGATTATGGGTAAAATAGTTTATTAGTGATTTTTGAATGTGAAATTTAAATTTAATTTCGCGATGGCGAAATAAATATAAATTATTTTGGAAAGAAATAATTGTATAAGTGATTTAGTAATTCTTGTTGGTACAGGAGAGTTGCCTACGGGAGGACAATATCAGAGTCGTGCATTCCGTGACTAGACTGCAGGTAGGTGTCCGACACCTAATCTATTTAGGAAATTTTATGAATGTTAAGATGTAGTAATTTTTCTTATAATGCCATTTTAAATATGAACATTGATGTGAAATTATTATTAAGAAAATTAAAAAGTTATAGCTGCCCAGTGAGGAATTGGCAATGGTGGAACCGATTGAAGGATTGTAATGATTGATACGAACAGTATTGTATATTTTTGAAAAACGATTGTAGTGTGTTATGCTTTTAATTGATAATAAAGTAATTTTGTGATATTATTATGTATATTATGGTTGTGCTAATTGTGGACAAATTTATACGTTGAATCAGTGCCCGGGAAAATGGACTAACGAAGTAGTGACCCGGTAAAGGGGGTCAGCGCCCGGGAAAATGGGTGGATGAATTAGTGACCCGGTAAAAGGGTCAGTGCCTGGAGAAATTGGGCGGACGAAGTAGTGACCCGGTAAAAGGGGTCAGCGCTTGGGAAAATGGGCAGATGAATTAGTGACCCGATAAAGGGGCGGTAAAGGCGGTCAGCGCCCAGGAAAAGGGGCGGATGAATTAGTGACCCGGTAAAGGGGTCAGTGCCTGGAGAAATTGGGCGGACGAAGTAGTGACCCGATAAAGGGGGTTAGCGCCCGGGAAAATGGGCAGATGAATTAATGACCCAATAAAGGGGCAGTAAAGGGGGTCAGCGCCCGGGAAAAGGGGCGGATGAATTAGTGACCTGGTAAAGGGGTCAGTGCCTGGAGAAATTGGGCGGATGAATTAGTGACCCGGTAAAGGGGGTCAGCGCTCGGGAAAATGGGCGGGTGAATTAGTGACCCGGTAAAGGGTTCAGTGCTTGGAGAAATTGGACGGATGAATTAGTGACCCGGTAAAGGGGGTCAGCACCCGGGAAAAATGAGCGGATGAATTAGTGACCCGGTAAAGGGGGTCAGTGCCCGGAGAAATTGGGCGGATGAATTAGTGACTCGAAAAAGAGAGTCAGTGCCCGAAAAATTAGGCGGATGAATTATTATCTAGTAAAGGGGGTTAGTGCCCAGGAAATTAGGCATATGAATCAGTGGCCCGGTAAGGGGGTCAATGCCCGGTAAATTGGGTGAATAAATAAGAGACCCGGTGATGGGGTCGATGCCCGAGAATTGGGCAGATAAATAAGAGATCTAGTGATGGGGGTGGTGCCGGGAATTGGATGAATGGATTAATGACCCGGTAACGGGGTTAATGTCAAATGTTAGATGGTTGGATTTTTGGATAGTCAAAAGTAATGGTTTGAACCTGGGGTCAGTGCTGAGTTTGGGTAAATATGATAAATGCCTGGTAAATGGGCATAATGGGAGGAATTACTTGTCTGGATGTTTGAGACTAATGTCCTGGCTAAAGGGTTACTAATAGAAGCAATTATCGAGTGGATAATTGGTATACGCTGTATAATGTTAATGTGGAATCTTAAATTGTTTTTGAAAAAAAAAACATTTTATCAGAAAAAGAAAACGTGTATTGTGATTGAATACGTGAAAACGATTGGGATGTCATGATAATTCTTTTTTTTGAATTATTGCAGCATTATACCCCGTTTTGGGCGATGAGCATTACTAACTGGTGAAGGTCGAATGCTTGGTGAGGAGGAATGAGAGTGGTTGTCTGATTAAAAAATTATTGCATGGCTTGGATTGAGAAAAAAAAATGTTCCTAAACGGCTGGGACGGGCCGAATAGAATTGTTAGGGCAATCCTGGACAAGGAGTTATTACTTGGTATTGATCAATTAGTGCTGGTACATGACACTATTTACTGGAGTGATACTGTTGATTAGTGTCCAGGAATTACTGATGACGTTAATGAAAGGGCACCAGGGATCGAGGCTTTAAACATAAATTCTAATTGAAGGTTTAGATCGAAGGGTTTGTGCCTTAGTCTATAAAGTTGTTGTAAGGCATTAGTGACTCAGACAAGGAGAAAGGAACCGTAATTGATGGAACCGAATGGGAACCTAGTTCCTTTCATAAGAACTAGTGTTTATTCAGTGTTCGAAATGAAATTGTTAAAATAGAAGATGTGATGTGATAACATAGGGTATAAGCAATGGGGAGTACTCACGTTAAAACTAACGGTTAATAAAACAAGTTTATGATATTTGTTAGCAGGATGACGTGATCGAATGGGTGAACGTGTAGATCTCAAGATGGACATTCAAGATGATGCCGAACAAAGTAATTGAGATGGTCATTGGCATAGCAATGAATGGATTAAAGTGATTAGTCGATTTCACTATTAGGAAATGCGAAATAAATGGGTGATTCTACGTAAAGATAATGGATAATTGTTTTAGAAAGGATGGGTGGTATACCAAACTAGCATGAGCAAGAGTAAGTGCAGTTGCGCAAATACAAAGGTGCAATATACTTTAATGAACTGAGATCTTGTGGGCAAAACACGTCGAGGTCTTGCGGACAAAGAGCATGTTGTGACTTATAACCTAACGATAGCATGAAAGTGTAGGGAACCAGTGGTTCTACTTTTATGTAATTATAGTTGTTCATATTTACATAAATATGAGTTCTATGCAGGACTTCTACCGTGAACGACAAGAAGAAACTTTCCATTACGAGACAGTTGTTTTAGGAGTAGTTTGGATAGTATTAAATTTTTGGGAGTTGTAACCACAGAGAAAAAGTATTTATGTTTTTCTCATTTCTTAGTCATTATGTTTCTATTATATCAAATGCTAATTTATTTTCCTTAACCATTTATTATTTATTATGGTACATTGTGTGTGGAACTAAGATGTTATAGATATCTAAAAAAAAAATTCCTCATTTTCCTGAGTTCAAGGCTCATGGGAATTGTATTTATCATGAAAAAAAATCTCGGGGTGTTACATGAAGGCACACTATCTAAGAGATAAGAGATCAAATAAGCACTTAAAGGGAAAAGAGATAGGGCTTAAAAGTGTAATATCTAAGAAATGAGAAATCAAAGGCGCACTTAAAAGAAGATAGGGTATGAAGGCACAATATCTATGAGATAAGGGCATAAAAGTGCGCTCGAAATGAGGCATGGTTAGAAAATGCAATACCTGGAAGATTAGGGATCAAAGGAGTACTCAAAAGAAGAAGATAGGACTTAAAGACACATTATCTTAGAGATGAGGCCTCAAAGACGCACTCAAGAAGAGATGAGATATAGAGATAGAGGTAGGGCTAAAAATCTCACTGTCTAGGAAGCGAGGGCTATAAAGCGCACTCGGAACAAAAAGATGAGATAGGGTTAAAAAGTGCATTATTTGAGAAGGGAGGGATATAAAGCATACTCTAAAGGGAAAAAAAAAAAGAGAGATATGGCTACAAAGTGCACTATTTAGGATGTGAGGGCTCAAAGACGCTCTAAAAAAACAAGAGATAAGGCTATAAAACGCATTATCTAAGATGATTAGGGGCTCAAAAGCACAAAAAAAAAGATAGGGCTGGTACAAACCCATCAAGGATTCTTAGATTCTCAACAACGACCCAAATGTAATGTATTATAATATATGTATACTTACCTGATAAATATAGGTCCCCTTTCTTCATAGATTTTTCTTATTTTTAAATGTTTGAATCTCTATAGTAAGCTTCAATGGCTTTTTGCTTTCACTTACTAGAGTCACAACTTGTGATCCTGACCTCTAAGAAGAGCCTAATATCATCATATTTCTTTGCCTACCAACCTTTATCTCAAAGGTTGCCTGCTCTGACCTATATTATCATCATATTTCTTAGAAAGGAAATCATGAAGCCAGCCCTATTATATGTTTTTTGGATTTCTCCCCAGCTTGATCATGCCCTCAAGTGTTCAATTTGGGTTTTCTTTAAGGATAAGGCTGAAAACAGATTTGGTTATGTACAAGGAGTTGGTTTTATGGAGAATTTTGGAATTTTAAAGTTATTTCCAAACACAAAAATGATTTTGATGTTGGTTTAAAGCAAACCTATTCTAAAAACAATTTAAGTGATTCTCATTGTCAAGTCTTTGAGAAATTTCATGTTCTTTTGGTGAAATGAAGTGACATTGTTTCACGTCTTATTGGTCAAGAGGGTTCAAGCTTTAACTTAAGGGTTTTATAGAACCAGTCTTCAAAACATTTAGTTTTTTGTACGAATAATAGGGCTTGTTCCATATAGGAAAGTATTGCCTACCGATCCAGATTGCCCGCCTTTGATCAGAAAGGGCTTGATTGTGCACATAATGTAGACTCATGTTGTTGGTTATGAAGAAAAAAGATATTTATAGGCTCAAAATGTGTTTAAGAGATTTGAAGACTAAGGATCACTAGTGCTTATTTTCAGACCTTTTGTCCTTTGAGTTAATTTGCAAAATAGTCCATCGTGCCCCCTAGTGTCAGTATTGGGTTCTTCCTCTTTACTTTTTCTTTATTTGGTTTAAGCATTGTCATCATATTAGTTATTTTTGTGATATGACCAAATCTTTTTTATTCTTTGGTTTTTTTTCATCTTTGTTTAGGCATCTTTGATCATTGAGGATCTTTTTGCATATTTCTCGCACTTGACCCCAGTGCGGGGTGTGATCTTAGCCAAGGTTATTTTTTAAGAAAAACGCATTAGGCTCAAAAAAGAATTGCAAAGAATTTTTTTTAGTATTATAAAAGGACTATCAAAGATGGTCTTTTCTCATTTCAAACGCATGCATTTAGAATCGGTAAGCTTTGTTTTCTTTTATACAAATACGCAAAATGGTTTCTCATTATTTATTTAGTTAAAACTCAGCTTTGAAGTCATCTCATGGTGTTTTGATTCTTTTTCAAGTTTTTTTTCTAGGTGATTGCTTGAATTTCTAGAACTTGTTTGTTAGAACAAACATTAATTTGGCTTTTGCTTATGAAGACTTTGACTTTCCAAAAATTCTTGTGAGATCATGCATAGTTTTTTGAGAAAAAAGGAACATACTAAAAAAATTGTTGGTGTAGTTGTTTTGTGAGTAAAAGGTGTACTCGTGTAGGTTTGTTATTTTCATGAAGGCACATCATGAACACAAAAAAAACATGTGATCTTATTAAAATGAAGGGCTCATTTGACAAAGAAAGTTGTATGGCATTATGAGACATGCACATCATGAACACAAAAAAAACATGTGATCTTATTAAAATAAAGGGCTCATTTGACAAAGAAAGTTGTATGGCATTATGGGCCATGTTGCTGACAAGACTAAAACAAGTCAAAAAAGACATGATCAAACAAAAGACAATAATAGGGGTAGGTTTCATCTTCATATTCTGGTACACTTACCCTCCGACTAGCCTCTTTATGAAAGCTCTTGTAGGGATCTCATTGATGGTGTGGACAGAAAACTGCGGTAGAACTTTATGCTCTATGGATACCCTTTTAAATTCAAGTCTCTCAAGAATTTATGTTGCCTTCTTCACACCCTACTTTTACCATTGGAGCTTTTAAATTTCTCAAGCATTCCGCCTCTATTGTATTTACTGATCCACTACCTGAAGCATGATTGGATAAAGGGTTGGTACTCACATTCGGAGTTTCTTCGAATGTTATCCACTTAGCTTTAATCAACTACATGAGTTTGTTCTTGAAGACACTACTCAGCATGATACTCGTAGGTCAGGTTGGGTTTATACCACTTAGGGTAAGGTGACTATAAAGGCGTGATTGGTTTTAGAGCTGCATATCTAATGCTTAAGCTTTTGGTACATCTCATTTAGGGATAGCAGTAATAAAGGTAACTGTTCCTTGACTCTTTGAAAACTCTTAGTTTGGTTTTTGATTTGAGGCTCAAGTTTTCTAGTAGGAAATAAAGGGTCGAAATTGATGTTGGCGATTTGGGGTGAAGGGGATGGAGTATGGTAGTTTTAGAATTGGTTTTTCCTATCCTTGTAGCCATTTTCAACATGGTTGGCCTCCTTTATTTTTCCTTTGAAGCTCTTTTTCTCGATGGGTGTGGAAATTTTACCACTCCTAACTCCTTACTCTCTACACTTAGCTACTATTATAGCGTTAATGAATTGCTTTGTTGAACTACCCATTACATGCTCATAGTACAATGTCTTAAGGGTGCTAGCAAATAGAGTGACCATTTCTTTATCCAAAAGTGGGGGATGCACCTGTGCAACTAGATCTCTTCATCTTTTAGCGTACTTCTTTATTCTTTCTTTGTCCCTTTTCTCCAAATTGGATAAGCTGGTTCTATCGGGAGCGATATCCATGTTGTACATGTACTGCTTGATAAAAGCATCCAGCATATCTTTCTATCTCAGGATCTTGGTGTTGTTTAGCTCAATGTTGCCTCACTCAAACTATCCTAGAAAAAGTGCATTAGTGGTTTCTCATCATGCACTATTTCTGTCATTTTATTATAATAGGAATTGAGATTAGTCATGAGGCATTGAGTTCTAGTGTATTTGATAAATTCAGGAACACATAACTTCTTCAGTACAACCATAATCGGGACTAGACACATTTTTACGGCCTCTACTAGGTCATACAAGTCTACCATTTTAATAGCCCTGATTCTAGCTTCCAATGCTGCCTTCTTATCTTGATTAATTTCATCAGATGACTTTATATTGTGGGACTCGTTGGCAAATGCATTTATAATTGTAGAGGCTGGCACCGGTACTGTTGACTGCATAAATGTTGGATTGTGTTAGGGCTTTTGACCATGTTCACTCATCATTTCTTCCAATTGAGCTGTTGTTGGGGTCTAAACAAAGGTGACGGATCAGTTAGAAGAAGTTTCACTAGAGGCATGTCAAAGTGTTTGCTCGAGTAAGCTATAAAACGACTCACATTTGCCTTTAGAGACTTCAACTCTTCTTGGAAATGAGCATCACGGTATGCAAGCTTTTTATCTTCCATATTTCTCAATCGAAGTCGAGTGTTATAGACTCTTTGGGGACCTATATTTCAACATGATACATGTATGTATGTTATTTACAATGAATAGATGTATGTGTATGGATGCAAATGTACATGCACATCGGGTATGGATGGTAAAAACCCATAATCTTATCATCTTAAACCCTTTTTAGGAAAACCATGGTTTTAGCTAAGAAAATTTTGTAGAGTTTAGGATTATTAATAAGGTTTATCTTAATACAAAATGAATTATTAGAGAGTTCGCACTCTAAAGACAGGTTTTATGCCATTACATGAAGGGTAGGCTCACTATAAAATAAATTAAACAGACCAATAAAAGTACATAGACAAGCAATTAAACAAGCAAAACTCAGTCCAATCAGATAAAGCCTCCCTAGTTGAGTCGTCATCCTGTCACGGGGCAACATCGAATGGCGGGCTAGCCTCCCTAGAGGTATTGGGAAAGGAAAGGATTTTGAGTATAATCATAAAATTATTATTATAAAGTTCAGGAGTCACCATCTAATATTATAATCACTAGGAAACCTATGGTCTGCGAGAAAATGAGTAAGAGACTGGTTGTGCAAATAGAAGATGCATCATCCTCAGTGCACCCTACCTAAGATAAGTTGCATTGTTGTTTGATTGTTATTCTGCTTCGTGTTCATGTCTATTGGTCTTATCTATGGTTCAAGGCAGATTTGTTTTTGTAGGGAATTCTCTATCTTAACGGATTAAATCCTAACCGTTCTAAAGTCTAAATTTTAGCATCACATTTATTTTGCACTTTGTATCTTTAATACCTAAAGATATAAAGTAATTTTATACCTTTAATATTAAAGTCTAAAGCTAGATCCTAACATTTTAAATATAAAGTGAGCAAAATGATTGGTAAACGATTTTTGATATTTTGATCAAACTTTAACGGACAATCATAAACTGGTTATGATATCCATTTTACATTTTAAAACATGAGAAATATGCAATTTTTGTGTTTTTTTTATGAAGATATGCTTGAAAAACTTTTAGGATTTAACCGTATATATGAAAACAAAATATTTTTTTTGTTTTTTTAAGAGGAAATTAATTTATTTTTTAAAAAATTTTCAATTGTGTTTGAAAAATTTTGGAGAAAACTGAATATTTTAATACTGGATATGTATCTTATCGTGTAAATATATGGCCTATATTATGTAAAATTGATAGAAAAACAAGCAAAAAAATCACAAATTTTATGAAAGAACTTTTGAATTTTTTTTTCATTTTTTTTAATTTTATATTATTATATATTATTATTATTAATATCTTATTATTATTATATGAGGTGGGTCAACTAGTGGCTTGACACTATCAAAAGATTTTGATGTCTTATCCCAAGTGCAGAAGTGTCGAAGTAATAAATAACCAGGTAAGCCACAGAAATGTTAACTATATAAATTATAAATAATAATAATAATAATAATAATAATAATAATAATAATGGTGATGATGATGGTGATGATGAGTTAAAGAGGACTTTGAGATGTAAGATTAATGTGAAGATTAAACAATGATAAAAACAGTTGTTAAGGTTAGAGGATCCACTAATGGTATTTCAAATAAGTATAATATAAACTCTTTTTATTACTCTACTGGAAACCACACACATAAAGAAGGTTCCAATAAGATGATTTGTCATTAATAGCTCATTATAAATTATTAACATGATCATATTAATTATCTTATTTAAGTAACACCAATACTTTTAAATATTGTCAGGAATTCATGATGCTAACTTATGTTAACAACAAATCAAATTCCTTTCACATCATAGATGTCGGTTATACCATACAGTTAGCTATGAAGGATCAAGCATTTATTGTACTAAGTGTTGTACAACACAAATATAGATTAACCATTTAACAAGTAAGGTATTAAGAATTAATAAGATAAAAATGATAAGACATGTTAATAGCAAGTTGTTTAGGATAAAATCATTGAATCCACGTTGAGTTTATATTATACTTATCCTAACACCATTAGTGAAACCTTTTCACCTTGACATAATAAACTTAGCTAAACATAATGAAGAAGAGAAACAGAAATAAACAAGAGGAGAGCATGATTATATAAGTATAGTAAAGGAAATGAAAGGCATAAACAAGAGATTAATGAAAGCAAAACTTAAACATTACAAAAATATAAAGAAAAAGAGCAAGAATATGATCTTGATATGAAAACCAAGATGCCTAAATGCATGGCAAATGCCTCTTTTCATAGGACAAAATTTGGAACTATTGATTTGATGACTAATTATTGAGTGGGTGGCCACCTCTTGACTTGGTAACAATCATTATCTTCTTGTCTGTAGAAAACATCATTGCTAACATCATAATTTGAACAAATAGTCATCATGCAAATTCTGGAAAATTGTCTCAACTTTCCAACAAAATAAGAATGAGATCATTTGGACTTCTAGAACTTTAGATATGGGTTGAAAACTGAACAGTGTCTGGGCTACAAGACAGATTCTGACTTCTTTGTTGTTGCTACAATTTGAACTTGAAAACGATCTTTTTGATTTTTGGACTCTTCATAAAAGTTTTAGGCCTATGTCTTAGCTTTCTATCCATATAAATCATACCTAAATCCAAGTTCTACAACTCCAGTTATGATCCAATAACTGAATAGTGTTCCAATTTGAATTCAACCAGCATCTCTTTTCTAAGCTTAAACCTATTTTTGTCTTCTCAATTTCAGTAGTTAAACTCATCAATCAATTCTTTGATTTATGTGATAGGCTTGCATTTAAAATAAGCATTTACCATAAATTAAAGATATCTTATGTTATCAGACTTGTTATTATAAAACATGCTTAAGTTAGGGAATTTAATGATACTTCAAGTGCAAAATTATGATATAAAACCTTAATAAAAATATATTTTTAAGTATTAATCGTACCCTAACAAACTTCTCTTCTTCTTCTTTTTTGAAGTGGGTTGGGTCCGGCCTAGCCATCTAAGCGGGGCTAAAACGGATTCAACCCATGGCGCACATGGTCACTGGCTCGATCTAGTGACCATGCTAATTAATTTAGCCACTGCTTGCAGAATGAATTCTATATGTAGTGACCATAAGGGTGGGGATGAAGAAGAAGAAGAAGAAGAAAAAAAGGAAGGAGAATGCTTGCTTTGTTAGAGGAGGAGAGCTTTTAGTGGCTAAAAGGTCCGGCTAGTGGCTCATTGTGGCATAGAGGCGACTCTGTGATGTCAACTAAGTTACTGAGGTTGCTGGAGGAGAAGATTGTGGTGGAGAAGAAGGAGTTGGCGGTGGTTATTTCAGAAACAAGGGTGGCTGGCTGGTGGTTGTGCTGACGACTCATGGTGGAACTGTTAATGCAGAAGTCGATGGTGAGGTGGCTGATGGCCAAAGTTGTGGTGGCAAAGAAAGAGAAAGACGATAATGAAAAAAAAAAGGGTGGGGATTGGTTTTTTTCAAACTTTGGCCTATAATTTCTCCCCCTCTAGCCATGGAATCCACCCCTACTTATAGGGGGTGGAAAAGGGACATGTTGTCTTTTATGGTGCCAAATCTTGGCCCTTGATTCAGCTTGGAAAGATCCCAACCTTCGGCTCGAAGTTGTCATCATTACTTGAAAAAGTTGTTGTAGAAGGGTTGGTTGGGTTGGTCACTTTGGGGTGGTGTCGAGGCTGTTGTGGTGTCCATTGACCAAAAAAGATCATACTACGGTGTAGTTAGATGTCAAGCCACTGTTTGCGTGCAAGTTTGGTCAAATTTGATGGAGAGATAAAACATTAAAATCCCTAAAAAGTGGCTACTCGAGCAAAATTTCTAGTGAAAAGGGAGGAAGATAAGTAACAGTACCAGACGACTCATCGTCTAATGTGTGTCTTTTTTTTTTTTACTGTTCAAACGAGGGTCAAAACATGTCGTTTCATTTAAATAAAATAACATTGTTTCAGCTTTTAGGGTTTTCATTTAGGGATTTGGTCAAAATTCAATTTGGTCCTCTAGCTTTTAATTTCTTTCAATTGCACTCCTAATTGAACATTGACCATAAACTTCTAATTTTATATAATTTTGCCCCTACCAAACTTAAATGTTAGCCCCGAATTTTAGTGCTTTTTTTCACATTAGTCCATAGTCTTGGATTTATGTAATTTGACCCTTAATTAACCATTAATCTTTTAGTTTTTTTAAATTTCACCCCTTATTTCAATCAATAAGGTCCCTGTAGTTCGGCGCCTTTTGCAAAATGGTTCTTGGCTGTGAATTTCTTCAATTTAGCCCTTAATTGACCCTAAAACTTTGATTTTCTTGCTTTTCACCCCTGATTTGAACAATTGACTTTGTAAAATTTAAATTTAGTCTTCTAAAATTCTAATCTTCTTAATTAAGCCCCTAAACTTAATGTTTCACCAATTAACCTCTTAATAAAATTAATTTGACTCATTTAAAGAATAATTAAGTCCTTACACCTAATTAGATCTTTTAATTGGACCTAAATTAATTCTAAAACATAATTAAACTTTAATATGACTCATGATTAAATCAAATTGGCCTATTAAAAATCTAATTATGTTATTAAGCTTAATTTTTATGTTGATTCGTCCAATAATCACGTAACTTGATCTTAAATTTGCATTATTTCTCCAGTTTTGGATAAAATAAGGTGTAATTAGGCTCTTGATTCCATCCAAAATTACAGCTTGATTTTTTCTACATTTGAAATCCTCTTAGTTTGGTTTTATCAAAATGCTAGTCTCTTACTATTATTATTTTATTTTTATTTTGAAAAGAAAGAAGATAAATTTGAGGAATAATCCAGAAATATGTTATGATATAAAAAAACATAATAGTAACAAGTTCCATTAGTTGCTACACAAAATTAAACATTAATGTAATGATTATTTGGTAATATATGTTTATTTGTATAAAGATGGTAAAATTAACTTATATGACAATTCATATACATAATCACATCAAAGTTGTGTCAAATAAAATTGTTTGATTTGATAATACAAAATCCAAACAAAGAAAAGTTACAAGAAACTTGTTTACTAGCATCTCCTTTTAGATCTCCGAGTTAATTCTTCTTTATAAATTATTACAAAAACAATAAATGTGATTTTTTTATAATGCATATTGATAAAAAAAAAAAACTTATTTATATTGTCATAACCCAAATTTTGAATAAATAATAAAAAATGAATGGATAAAAATATATTTGAGAATTGGGTTAAAACAACATAAGGTCGAAGTTCAGAGATGAAATTATCAGATTTGAGAGTAAATTGGTCAGAAATTAAAGAATTAATAAATTTGAAAATTTAATTAAAATTTGGATTAGTTTAATTAATAAAATCAGGAGAATTAATAAGTTTGCGGACTTAATTAAATTTTAATTTAATTAATTAAATAAATTCAGGGATTTAATTGAAATTAATCAAAGGAGCAAAATTAAAATTTATTGATTAAGGGACCCAATTGATACATTTCAAAACATCAGAGACCAAACTACAATTTGTCATTTTCCATGCCAAATGACGCCATTTAAGATCCTACTGTTCTTCATCTGTTTGCCAAAGACCAGTTCAACAGGTGAAAATCCAATAGATCATGGCCACTATACCCACGATGCGGCCATGATCTCTCGCCTCCACGATGCCCACCATTTCTGGAGGCAGGGACACCAGACCTTCTCTGGCTTTATAAAAGCCAGAGAAAGGCATCAGAAAAAAAAAAACAGAGGGGAAAACAGAGCAAAAAAAAAGCGTAAATTCACAAAGAAGAAAAAGAGAGGAGAAGAAAAAAGAACGAACCAGGAGAACGCAGAAAAAACAAACAGGGGACGAATGGAGAAGTAAACGAGATAGAAAACAGAGAGAAGCATTGGCCAGCCAACGCACGAGCACCAGCCTTGTCTCGGGTTGCACCGCCCCCTGAACAGACGGACGCGGACGAGCAGGAGGACGACGAACAAGAAAACCAGAGGAAACCAGAGAACAAAGAGGACGTGAACAAAAAAGAAAAACCAGGAGGACGAAGAAAGAAAGACAAGGAAAACGCAAGCAGAAAACACAGAGCCCAATATCAACATCACCATCACCATCGTCTTCACCGTCTCCAATAGAACAGAGACAGACAGACACACCAAACAGAGAAGAATAAAACACACAAAAGCAGGGAATATCGGGTAGTCGTTGCGCGGTGGCCATCCCTTTGTGCTCGTTTATCTCTAGAGCCATCTCCGGTAAGGTAAGCTTTCCTCTTTCTTTTCATTCCTTTTCAATCTCAGTGCATTTAGCATTGTACGAAGGTAATTACCTTCGCACTGTGCCATGCACGTGTGAACAAGCCGATGCGTGCTTTGCCCAGCCAATCCAGCCTATATAGACTGAGCTAAAACTAACTTTAAAAAATAAAAAATAAAAAATAAAAAAATATATGTATGCATAAATAAAAAATAATATAAATTTATTGATTTATTCATTGATGTCAGGGTCAGGAATAAAAATATTAATTTAAATTTATTTTTATTTTATTGCGTTTTATTTTATTTAGGTAAAAACAATACATGTATGACGTAAAAATAAATTTATTTTATTGGTTTATTTATTGACTTCAGAGTAAAGAATAAAAAAATATTGATTTAAATTTATTTTATTTAGCTACATAAAAAATAAAAAAATATGTGTATGCATAAAAATAAATTTTATTTTTTTTATTCACTGATACTAGAGTCAGGAATAAAAATATTGATTTAAATTTATTTTATTTTATAGCTACGTAATATTTACTAACGCCGGAGATGGAAGTATCCGTAATTAAATATTCACTGGCGCTAGAGTCAGGAATATTATAAGCAAATCATCATAACATAAATTAATAAACGTTTAGCAATTTAAGACAAAATCAACAATGCAGTCTGCTTCAGGCAGAACGTTTAAGGAGTGATAATATCTTCCATTTTACGTAACCAGTCCCGTATCATAGAATTTCTGTTGACCAGTTAGGGTTCCTAATGACCATAATACTAGGTGGCGACTCCTTAAACAAGACTATTTCTCATCAAAGAACAAGATGTCAGAAATTTATTCTTTTCAAAGATTTATATTTAAAACTGTTATGACATCGGGTGTAACATATGTTAATATGTTTTACCGTGAAATATATATAAAAAATCAAGTTAAAATAAAATGATTTTTATAGAGACCCAACTCAAAAGTTTTAATTCTACAAATTTAAAGGTCTCATGGTTAGTACAAGGGAATCATAAAGTGCTGAAAAAAATACCGAAGAAGAAGAGTTACTGGTTAGCATCAAGCCTGTTTTTTTAGCTTTACATCAAGTACAAGAAAATTTATAGGGATAGCCTTAGATCAATCCCCGATATATAGGCTTTTTTTTCAAATTGATTCCCCAATTTATATATTAACCAATAGAGTCCCTAAACAACATGAATTTTATTTGATTTTATAAGTTTTTTGCTTTTCTTGATTTGACAAATATAACCCTAATCAGCAGCAAATATCATAAACTTGATCTGGATTAAGACTATTTTATTGTTATTACAGGGTTTCAACTGTTTTTCGATTTACTAGATTTTATAAAGTCAAAAAGGTCGATTAACCTTTTCCTTTTATCATTCATTCTATAAACTTTCAATTGAAACCTTCTCTATAGTAATCATTACTTGGATTTCTAATTCAATCCTCGTCACATCCAAAGTTTTCTCATCCTATTTTCCTAAAATAATTATTTACCATTTCAAGAACAAGCCCCAAGCTTTTCTAGTTCTTTTAATATATATATATTAACCTAGATTTCAAACTTTCTTCTAACAAAATCCACGTTTGTAAGAAATCTCTTCATCTCAAATCTCTCCATAATAATAATGTTAGAAATTTGATTTGACAATGGGATTTCTTATTCTTTAATTGTTGTTGTTGGAAATTTTAATTACAAAAATACAATATTTTTAGGAAAATGCAAATAACGAAAGAGTTCATATGTTCTTGTGGGGTGGCATTTGTTGCCGTTAGTGATAAGCACGTCTGGCAACACATCATTCCCTCCAACTCCCTTCTTTCTCTCTCTAACTTTTTTCTCTCGCTCTATACTTCATTTGCTATTCTCGCTTCTTTTCTTCTTCTCTTTACCCCCACCTTTATCCCTCTCTCTCAACTTTCCTTTTAGCCTGTCCAGCTTTTCTCTGTCTTTGCTACTAAAACAAGGAGGAGGAAATTAAGAAAAAAAAAGAAATTTCTAATTTTCTCTTAATTTTTTTTTAATAGATTGGATCTGGGGTTCTTCTTTATTGGATTATCAGCTTCAAAGACCAGGTATTTTCATTTACATTTCAAGATTTTGAATTTCCCATGTCTTTTAGCATCTGGGATTTTTGAATTATCATCTCTTTTGCTAAATCCAGTAAAGTAGACCACAAATTTTGACTGTTTTGGTTCCTGTCTGGATGTTTGACATGTTGGGTTTTCTTTTTTTTTATTGAAAGTAGCAAAAAATTGTATTGTTTATACTTTGGTTTCTTTGTTTTGGATGCTTTGGGCTTGATCTGGTGTTTTTAGATTTATTATTATTATTATTATTATTATTATTATTATTATTATTATTATTATTGATCTGGGTCACGTTAGCCTATGTTGGCAATAGTGGGCTACTTGATCAACCCAAAATTGCATCGGTTGATGTGTGTTTGAGTAAAATATTGTTTTATTTCTGAATTTCGGTATTTGGGAAGTTTTAGATTGTTGGGTTTTCAATGTAGGTTTTGTTAATATGTTATTTTCTAATATTTTGGTTATCTTCTAGTTTTGATTTGATCATTGGTTTGTGTGCCAAGATTTTCTTGTTTTTCGCTCCATGTTCTGATGCAGATGTTATCCGGGGTTCATTGATTTCATATGACGGCATTGTCTTGGTTTTTGAGTGTCATTTTTATTGTATTATTTTGTCTTGATATTTTGTCATTTATTGGTTGGTTACCTATTCTAACACCACCATGTGAGTATACAAAACATCGTACTATTTGATGTTGGGGTCTACTTGGATTGGTGGCAAATGTTTTATGGGGTTGGCCGAAGTAGATGGGAGATAGAACCAGTTGTTCCTTTGAGTTTGAGGCTAATTTCACATCTCAAAATCCATATTTTTCGTTGGACTAGCTCATATTCTGAATGGCATAGGCATCTTGTGTATTATTATACTAAACATAGGTCTAGAATTTATAGCATAGATCTTTCCATTATGTTTCAGTATCTAACCTGCTGAGGATGGAGTTCTTTGGTACTTTTGTGGAACTAAGAACCTGAGCAAGAAGCTAATGATCATAGTATTATGAGGTGACTATGGATGATTGATTTCCTCTATAGATGTGATGATAGGGACTTAGTTACTGATTATCTCAGATATGAGAAAACATGTGTAGTTGCTGAAACCTGTGATAGATACTCTATCTGGAAAAGGTAGATGTGAGTACATATGTATCAGGGATTTCGTAGTTTTAGTTTCTCAAAATTGAATGATAATATCATCCACCAAAGCTCTTTTTCTGGGATTCAGAAAAGGATTCAACATACAATGTGGTAATGAATTTGAGACTGCAAATTTTGTTGTAACATCTGAGTCATTAACAGAATCTAAACATATGCATAATCTGTGGAAAGTTCTTATGGTAAACTTTGAATTTGACTATAGAGCATTATTTGTAAATGGGGATACTCAATTTTAGAATTATCTTAGACAACTCTTCTTGGGAAATTATATACTTCCTGAGCTTCTGCCAATGAGGCTTATCCTATAAGGTATTTGTTTCCACTGTTTAAGAGGTTTCTGTAAAGTGTTAGTAAACAGTTTCCTGTCAGTCTCCTCCTTTTCCATAGACAAATTTTATCATTGATGCTCAGTTTTGGAGATAAGATATATGTTTAAGCATGCATTGTCTGATTTAAGAGTTCATGTTGAGCAGCTATTCAATCTGGAAATAGTTCAGATCTGTCATGCTTTACTTGCAAAATTAAGTCATGCAAGCATGTTGGATTTATGATGAAATCTTTACCTGTTTTGCATGGTTTTGATTCAAATTGTACTATATGCATGGGATATCAATTATTTTTTACTTTAATTTATTTTACTTGTGAAATTATTTTGTTTGCTTCATACCAAGAAGTTTCTGAGTGCCATCTTCTCTCCATTCTACAAAGTTGTTGCCTGCAATTATTTAGTTATCTATGCCTTTTCAAGTAGTTTACATCTTTTCTTTTCTATTCCATTATCTAACATAAACGCTGCTAGTTCTATTTCAGGGTAATCCTTTCTCTATATTCTGCCTGGAGTTGTGGCAATCCAAATAATTGAAGTGCAGAAACAGTATGGCTGTTTCCATGAGAGATTTAGACTCGGCCTTTCAGGGAGCTGGACAAAAGGCGTATCCTTTGTTTGATAATATATCAAACATATTTGAATTATTCACTTATGAATCTCTTTTTTCATGAGTTGCTCACTGGAAGTTCTGATTCTTGAAATGTAGCATATATTTTAGTTGCGTAGTAACACTCAAGGGATTATAATTATTACATCCTATTGTAGCATATACTGTAGTTGCACAATAACTCAAGGGGGGAGAATTATTACAATCACTTATGTTAATCTTAGATAGATATAGTTTCCAATTGATTTGTTTCTGACCATACCGTCCTTGACAATATATAGTGGACTTGAAATATGGCGGATTGAAAACTTTCGTCCTGTTCCTGTGCCGAAGTCCTCTCATGGAAAATTTTTTACTGGGGACTCCTATGTAATTTTACAGGTTGGTGTTTTGTTTCCTATCCACTGTGTTTCTTGTCTATGTGCACGCACATCTGCACCTGCATGTGTGTTTTATATTTGGTTGCAAAAGGAAAGGGTTCATATGATCATATCATTGAGTGAATTGTTGGTTATATGATTTGGGATGTTTGGAGGCCTTTCCTCTAACTTCAATCATGAGTAAGATGACTAATCAAGTAGAAGTTGTGGGAAGGTTCTCGAAGATGGTTTATCTATGTGCATTGATGTCTTTTTTAATGTTTCTGTACATATTAGGAAGTTGACTTAGTGAACAGGGAAGAAAGGATAAGTAGATGACAAATGATACATTAAGAAGTAATTTTGTGTGAGCATAAATAGAATATAGCCTTTGAAAGACAGGGAAATGGGAAAAAACAAGGATCTGTTGATTAAGATCTTGTTGAGTATGAATGGGAAGAAGGCTCATGTTTCATTGTCGAAAGAGAAAAGCAGGAAGACACTGGCAAGTGGTTTTGCTTCTGTTTTGAGTCTTATCTGTTTGATCTCTATCATGCGCACTGTTTTAGAGCATTAACTAATTCTCTCTATAAATTGGTAGACTGTTTTGTTGAGTGAGTGATATAGCTGTTTCTTATACCTTTTTTTTTTTTTTTTGAAAAGTGAAGCCAATTCTTTGATTTTCTGATATTTCAGAGTGAAAAACTTTTCATTAATTTTTATTATTGTGATGCCATATTTGTTTTTCTCCCTGCAGACAACTGCACTAAAAAGTGGTTCCTTACGTCATGATATTCATTATTGGCTAGGTAAAGATACCTCTCAGGTGAGTCTTTGTTTTTCATTTTCCAGATGTTTTTCATCGTCAGAATTGTGCTCTATGCCTTTCATCTTGTGACCACTCTTTTAAAATAGGATGAAGCAGGTGCTGCTGCCATTAAAACAGTTGAACTAGATGCTGCTCTTGGAGGCCGTGCTGTGCAGTATCGTGAAGTACAGGGACATGAAACTGAGAAGTTCTTATCTTATTTTAAACCATGTATTATACCTCAAGAAGGTGGAGTTGCATCTGGATTCAAACAAGCTGAGGCCATGGAACACCAGACACACTTGTTTGTTTGTAGAGGAAAACACGTTGTCCATGTGAACGAGGCAAGTCTGTGAAGTTATGTTTTGTATTTATCAGGAAGAATTATCATCATTATCAATTATCGTCTCTATATTAAGCATCTAACCTTTTGTTGGCAGGTTCCTTTTGCTCGATCCTCACTCAACCACGATGATATTTTTATTCTTGATACAAAGTCAAAAATTTTTCAATTCAATGGCTCCAACTCATCCATTCAAGAGAGAGCTAAAGCTTTAGAGGTGGTTCAGTACATCAAAGATACTTATCATGATGGAAAATGTGATTTGGCTGCTGTTGGTAAGTAGAGAATTAGACTGGAGACTGCAATATTGATAGTTTACAACTATTGCTCTTTGATTCTAGTTATCTGTCCTTTTCGCTTAGAGGATGGAAAATTGATGGCTGATGCTGAAACTGGAGAGTTCTGGGGTTTCTTTGGTGGCTTTGCTCCACTTCCAAGGAAAACAACTAGTGATGAGGATAAGACTGATGTTTCTTTTCCTACTAAGCTGTTTCAGTAATGTCTTCTCTCAAATTCCTTTCTCCAATGACATATCTTTGCATGCCATAAGTCTTTTATCTACTCTACTAATTGTTATCATCTAGTATAAACAGATATATCCGTATGCATCATTACCTTGAATTATATTTGTTTCCTTTTTGTCTTCTCTGAACTGTTTCTGAGGATTTTCTATGAAAGATAATAGTTAGCATGAATCACATTTCTTTTCAGCAAAAAACAATTACCAAAACTGTATAATTATATACCGAAACTTTTTCTTTGGCGTCTTGTGTTAAATATAAGATTCACTGTTTTACTGAATTATGGAACCGAACAATAATATTTAGAGTTGTAACAATATTATTTTATACTAATCAATTTATGTGTTGCCTTTCAAGTGTTGAAAAGGTAGAACTTGTTGGGTTTAATTATTTGGAGATAGTGAATGAAAATATATGGCAATCAATACATATGCTTTGATTTTCTGCATTTAATATTGAGTTTGATGGGAGATATGATGGATGAACTATCATGTACAATAATGATGTAGTTCTGACAAATTACCTTTTACATGAAAGTGTTGAGAAGGGACAGGCAGAACCTGTTGAAGCTGATTCTTTGACAAGGGAGTTGCTGGACACCAATAAGTGTTACATTCTAGATTGTGGAGTTGAAGTCTTTGTATGGATGGGGAGAAATACTTCTCTTGACGAAAGGAAAAGTGCCAGTGGAGCAGCAGAAGTAATACTTTATCCCATCTTCAATATGGAGATCATAGAATGTCTGCAATGATATAAATTCTCAATTTTCTTTGCTTGTTGTTGATCCCGCTGATCAGGAGTTAGTCCGTGCTGCTGAACGTCCAAATTCCCGCATTGCTCGTGTAATTGAGGGGTTTGAGACAGTGATGTTTAGATCAAAATTTGAATCGTGGCCTCAGACAACTAACGTGACCGTGTCTGAGGATGGTAGAGGAAAAGTTGCAGGTCAGCAGTTGAATTATCTCATAGATTTTATTCTTGTATTTGGTTTTTATTCTTGAAGCAATCATGACCATCATTAGTGTTAGGTATCATTCATTCTTATCACCATTTTCCAATGCTCATGGATCTTCTTTTCAATGATTCTACAGCACTTCTAAGACGCCAGGGGGTTAATGTCAATGGTCTGTTGAAAACTGCTCCTGTGAAAGAAGAACCTCAACCATACATTGATGTCACTGGGAATTTGCAGGTGCTGTATATATTATCCTAGTTTTGCCAATTGATTAGGTTTGGACTTTGGATCCTAGGACTGGCAGGATGCCCATTGTTTATTCCCAACCCCCACCCTGAATTCAGATCTCATTTATAATTTTACTGTGTAAAAGAACGTAAATCTCAACCTAAGTTGAACTAAGAGCTCAAGTCTTTCCTGTATTGTTTCATTCGAAGTAAAAAGGTTCCAAGTATTTCTGAAATGCTTCTTAGGCATTTTAGATTTGTATTTTTCAATGCAATTCCTCTCCGAAATCAAATTTATGCTCTCTTGTTCCTCTCAACTAATGATACTTCTTAATTCACTAGTCATATCCACAGAAAATGCTTTCTGATTAGGTTCTAATTATAGCTCCACCATGATTGCACAGGTTTGGAGTGTGAATGACCAGGAAAAGATTCTCATTCCTGCTGCAAATCAGTCAAAATTTTACAGTGGAGGTTGCTATATTTTTCAGTATTCATATCCAGGAGAAGACAGGGAAGAATATCTTATAGGAACATGGTTTGGGAAGAAGAGTGTTGAGGTGAATGTCAAGCATCCTATACTAACTTGTGCCCCTATTTCATTTTGAGCATGTGGTGCTGTCATTAATACCTTTTGGAACATGTCACAAAATAGGAGTGGGGCATTCCAGTGTCTAGCACAGAATGCTATCTTTGCATTGTTTTCTTAGTTTCATTTCACGCATTATGCTCTGGATCTCTTGTTTATTGGGAAAGTGAAAGTGTTTTAAGCATAAAATGTAGCTTGTGCATATGAAATGTTTTAGCACAAAAAACAGCTTGTTCACACTGTTCATCAGTGATATAGTATTAGCCAGACAGTTAAGCAATGCTCTGTCTGGACTTTTGGTACCAATAAAATCACATTGTTAATGTGTTTAATTAATCGTGGTATTGGCATTGTAGAGACAAACATCTGATAATTGTTAATATTTGTATGTGCCTACTTGTGTTAGAATTCATGGCTTTTCTTTGTTGTCCCTACAACTTTCACTGGCATAAGAACTTTTCTTCCCCTTCTCTCTTTTGCTACTTGTGCATTTTTATGTTTGTCCCAGTTGTTCTCATTTTGAGTGGTATAGACACAAATATATTCGTCAAATATATTTTTATTGTCATATATACATCAAATCATTGGCCATGCATCTGCTAAGCTAAATGTGAGGTGGAAATAACTTTATTGATTCTGGTTAATGGTTTTTTTGTTTTAATCTCAACAGCGGTTGGCTCTATTGTATGGAGAGGGTGCACACTTGTATATATTTAAAAAAATGAGCTCTTAATTGTGAATAGTGGATGATTACGCATGTAAATATTTTTTCCTACATATAGTCTTCTGCTGGAAGCAGGATGGGTGCTCTGTGCAGGCTACAATTATTTATGTACAAAACCCATATTTTCATATATTTTTGTACACATGAATTAGAGGTCTCGTCTTGCTTTCTCTGCCCTTTCTAGAAGTTTTGTAATGCAACCTCTTCTAGGTGCTGATATATGGAGCCTATTAGTTTATCCTCTTATAATACATTTCTCATTGAAAAATAGGAGGAAAGAGCTTCTGCTATTTCATTGGCGAGCAAGATGGTTGAATCATTAAAGTTTCTACCTGCCCAGGTAGTATTCTTTTTTCCAGTAATTACTTTTTTTTTGTTGTTGTTGTAACGAGGAGATTGCTGTACATATTTGGGACCTTTTCTGATTCTATCTTTTTATTAATTATCAGGCTCGCATCTTTGAAGGAAATGAGCCTATCCAGTTCTTTTCAATCTTCCAGAGCTTTATTGTATTTAAGGTTTGTGAGTTTGTGACACATCCACTGAAACTTCAATCAAGAATTTAGTGTCAATAATTTAGTTTTTAATATTTTTTTCCAACTTTCAACCAAATCAGCTAATTGTAAAGTTTATCAGGGTGGTCGTAGCTCTGGTTACAAGAAATATATTGCTGAAAATGAACTCCCAGATGAGACATGCAAGGAGGATGGTGTTGCGTTATTCAGGGTTCAGGGTTCTGGACCTGATAATATGCAGGCTATACAAGTTGAGCCAGTATGTGCCTTTATCATTGTTTCTACAGTTTGTTATGCTGTGTGATATTGAATATCTTACTATTTTTAATCTATGCACTATTTTTACCTCACTCTTGATTGCCCCTTTTCATTCCTAGACAATTTATACTCAACATGATACAAATATCCATAATCTTTTGTTCATTGCTTTGGAGATGTCTTAGAAGCGGCCGTGAATGTTTTAACACATTTCCTGAATTGAATTGCATTTCCAGGCTGAGTTGCATAAGTCTTCTCATTAGGAAAAGGGAAGTGATGGAGAGAAAATAAGGAAAAAGAATAAAAATTAAATTGACCTGTCAAAATTACACTAAAATTTTAATCATATTTGTGGTTATATTAAATTGTCTCGTACATGTTAAAGTGTAAGAAGTTTATGAAAAGAGTGTTTAATATTTTTAAACAGGTCCTAGTAATGTGGTATTACCAAATATAATTCCCTAAAGACTTCAACTTTTGTGTAGCATGTAGTTTTTCAGGTTCCTTATTGTTGTGTATACAAGATGATACTCACCCTTTTATCCTTTTCATTGAAATTCAATCAGGTTGCATCTTCACTGAATTCCTCCTACTGTTACATATTACATAATGACTCCTCTGTTTTTACGTGGTCTGGAAACCTTACTACTTCAGAGGACCAGGAACTTATTGAAAGGCAGCTGGATTTGATAAAGGTTTGATATTTCTTCCTAATAAGTTCTTTAAGTAATATGATATACGATGTACAGATTTCATTTTATTTACTTAGCTAATTATCCATAATGGATGATATAATTACATGGAGATGCATCATTTTTGTGGTCAGATATGCTCGTACTAAGAATTATTCTTATATCAAATTAGATTCTTGAATTACTGCCTTCCAAAATTTTATGTTGCGTGCATAAAGAAGCTCATTTTAGTTTTCAGGTTATTTTGGTTTAAACTGGGCTCTTTAATGATCTTGTTTACCTGTGAAATTTCTGCAGCCAAATATGCAGTCTAAGCCACAAAAGGAAGGTTCGGAATCTGAACAATTTTGGGATTTGTTAGGAGGTAAATCTGAATATCCCAGTCAAAAACTTGCAAGGGAAGCTGAAAGTGATCCGCACCTATTCTCTTGCATATTTTCGAAAGGTAGGGAAGATAACCTTTCTGGTTTTTAGATTTGTTTTGTTGCCTTTCACGTTTGTTCGTATCTCATGTAAATTGTAAAAGTCTTTCTTTTCCTTTTCTCGCATGGCTTTGTTGCTGCAAAAATTCATGGTCGTCTGCAGGAAACCTGAAGGTGTGTTTCCTTTCTAGTCAATCATTTCTAGTGCCATACCGCCATAGGTGTTATTCCAAGTTCTGCCTGTTTTAAAGCTGTGGTGGTTTTTAAAATTCTCATTTTCTTTATGTATTCATGTGTTATGGATTGGAAGGGTTGTGAGTTTTCAGATGTTTTCCAATGAGTACATTGTCAAGAGACTTCTATGTACTTAAGTCTTGTGCTTTGGCTTTTATAACAAGTTCTTGTCATTGCAGGTTTATGAGATATACAACTTCTCCCAGGATGATTTAATGACTGAAGATATTTTTATCTTGGATACTCACTCTGAGATCTTTGTCTGGGTGGGTCAACAGGTTGACTCCAAAAGCAAAATGCAAGCCTTAAGTATTGGAGAGGTACCATGTACCATTTATTAGGGTTTAGTTAGATGCAATAATTATGCATTACTTTGACAGTAGTAGCTTGCATTTGAAGTACTGCACTTCTTTCAAGTTTTTGGTCTGATGTCCATAGTTGGCTACCACTCAACCAGTTTTATCATTTATGGCTCAAAAACTCAATTAAACGTGATTTGGCTTGACCCTTGGTTAGATTGTTATGACAGGTAGTTTACAATAATTTACTGCTCATATGAGCTCTGTTTTAATTTAGTTTTTGTTCTCACTTTCTACAGAAATTTCTTGAGCATGATTTTCTGTTAAAGAAGTCATCCAGTGAAACTCCAATATATATTGTTATGGAAGGGAGTGAGCCACCTTTCTTCACACGCTTCTTCACATGGGATTCTGCAAAATCTTCAGTGAGTTAAATTTCAGTTCTTGTTCTGCAATCAACTCATATTTTAGATTTCTATGTGATCTTAATGCTTTCATTTTGGGTGCAGATGCATGGAAACTCATTCCAAAGGAAACTTGCAATTGTAAAAAATGGGGGTACTCCACTTGTAGATGTAAGATATCTTCAGTTCTTTTATCCTGTGTACAAGTATCTCAGAATATCATGTAGGTAGTTTTCTTAGTTGCATATTCACTTCATGTATCTTTAATTAATGTTGGTAGTTTGTTTGCCGTCTTTCTTCACATCTTTGATCTTTCCAAGCATCTCATTTCTTTGATCTCAAGTGTGGACCTCTTGTTGATTAAAGCAATAGGACATAGGTGATCTAGATATTACAGTGATTAATTTGGAAACTTGCTCTTATGATTTTAATTGAATATATGTGTGTGTGTGTGTGTGTGTGTGTGTGAAAAGAAAGCATCGGTAAGAATATGCAATTTCCTACTTGGAATTATACAATAAAAGGTATGGAACAAATACACAGATGAAGTCAGGAAAGAAATAGAAAAGGTGTTTTGTGTTTGCCACTAGACATGATGCTGGTGCAATTGCTCTATCTTGATTTATGTTAGCTTTAGACCGATGTTAGGTCGCATGTTAGCTCTTTGGTTACTATTCTTCAGAAGTCTGGGTTAGCGTTTGTTATCCACCACCAACAATAAATAGACAACTAATGAATGAGAAGAAAGATAGGTGTTAAATTTTTGAAGAGCACATAAACTCTATGGTCTGAGCCTATCTTGTGATTCTTCATTGAATCTAACAATCCATTGACATGTTCCATCGACATGCTTGCTGATTTTAGTTCCCATATACTGTTGTCACCATCATTCAATTTCTGATTACTTATGCCATGCATTTTTAGAAACCCAAACGTAGAACACCTGTATCTTATGGAGGCAGATCTAGTGTACCTGACAAATCACAGCGTTCCAGAAGCATGTCTTTCAGTCCTGACAGAGTTCGAGTTAGGGGAAGGTCTCCAGCCTTCAATGCCCTAGCTGCTAATTTTGAGAACCCTAATGCCAGAAACCTTTCAACTCCACCACCAGTTGTAAGAAAGGTATATCCAAAGTCTGTGAGCCCTGATTCAGCAAAACTGGCTTCCAAATCTGCAGCTATAGCAGCATTGACTGCAAGTTTTGAACAACCGCCACCAGCACGACAAGTTATTATGCCGCGGTCTGTCAAGGGTATGCACCTTGCTTCTTGGAAGCTATTTACTTCTAAATCTCCAATCTGTATAGGTGTGTAAATTTGATATAACTACTTGCCATGTCTGAAGTGAGCCCTGAGACTCCAAAATCAACACCTGAGTCAAACTCTAAGGAGAAGCCTATAAGCATCAGAATAGAATCCCTGACCATACAGGAGGATGTGAAAGAGGGTGAAGCTGAAGATGAGGAAGGGCTCCCAATTTATCCATATGAACGCCTTAAAGTTAACTCGCCAGATCCTGTAACTGAAATTGATGTGACCAAGCGAGAGGTAAAATACAAACAGTTAGACAATACTTTTCTTCAAGCATTCATTGTTGACTTTGTTCTGAGATATTTCTGCTCGATTGCTTGCAGACTTACCTCTCAGCAGCAGAATTTAGGGAGAAACTGGGGATGGCAAAGGATGCTTTCTATAAGTTGCCCAAATGGAAACAGAACAAGCTCAAAATGGCCCTTCAATTGTTCTGAGTCTCCATCATGCCTCAGCTTTTCCTTCAGCTCGCTGCTACGGAGGCTGCCGGTGGAAAAGCTTGCTTGTGAATCTGTAAAAGTTGTTCCTGTGCAATAGTTGTATTTTTGGCATCCTCAATTTCTTCTATTCTTTAGTAATCTAAATGACACTTTTTGTTTCTTGCTGCAGTGAACGAGCTTGGTTTCTCAGAATTTAAAAGGGACAGCATCAGTGCTTTTTTAGCTGCTTCTGCCCCCTGGAAGCTTGTTTTCTCGATTGTCTAAACAAATCAGAGATTTTTGCCATTTCTCACTCGTTTCCCTTTCTTCCTTCTCCATATGGTGGTTTGAATGTCAAACTCTACATATTTTTTCCCCTTCCTTTTTTCGGTTTGAGTTAGTTCTTCGGTATTCTTTTATGGTTACAGGTTGATTGCGAGCTTGAGTTTTTGTTTTTCATTTTCGCATGGGATTGTTTTCAGTAGAGTAGGGGCTTGAGAATGAAGAAGATTTAGGTTTATTGTACAACTGAGGATGTAAGTGTGTAGAGCAGTGTAAAACCAGTCCACTCATCATTTGTTTCCGATTAAAGTGTGTTTCTTTCCTTCTCGGCGTTCCTTTTTTTTTTTTTTTTTTTTTTATGAGTTAAGGATACCACCCAATTATATATAATACTTAAAAAAATATTACTTATATTCCATTCAAATTAAAAATAATCATGAACAACTTATACTTGTTAACTCCAAAAAAATAATATTTTATTTTGGATTTGTGATTAAAAAAAAACAAGTTTATGATATTAACTAAATAAAAAATATGAAAGAAAATAGTTATATAAATAAAATATTGTATTAATGATCCTTCAAGGTTTTTTTTTTTTCATATGAAAAACAGTGAAAATATTATAAAAGAAAACTATAAAAATATCAAATATATGATTTTAAAACTTATTGTAAATCTGAAAATATGGATTTTCAATTCCTAGAGCTATAACAATCTTGATTGTAAATTTTATCCCTTCTCTGGCCACCGGGCAACGGTCAAAGTTGAGTAATAAAGTAATAATTAAATTATAAAAAAAATAAAAATAACCAACAGATGCTTTTAATATGACAATGGATAAGGGGTGTCGAGGGCTTAAATTATACAAAATCACATTCAAACCGCAGTTACTGTAGAGTAATTTACTTTTTACTCTTTAACCTTCCTATGAAATAAATAAATAAATAAATAAATAAATAAATATCACAAATACAAGAAAGAAAGAAAGAAAGGAAAAGGAAAGGTGCAGTGCTGTTGGTACCATATAAAAATATCGCCAAACGAGAAGACAGAAAATACATAGAGAGAGAGAGAGAGAGAGAGAGATAATAATAATAGAAGAAGAAAATAAAAGGAAAGGAAACTGATAGTTTAGGCAGTGGAATTTGGAGTACTTGTGATATAATAATAATAATGAAAGAAAATCTAAGACAAGTGCGAGAGAGAGGGGGAGAGGGAGAGGGCGGAGGGAAAGGGGTGAGAATGGCGGGGAGTGGTAGCGAGAGAGTAGCGGTGGAGTTGTGTAAAGGCATCAACGGCCTTGATAAGGTTGTGCTCCGCGGGCCACGTGGCTCTTCTGCTGAGGTATTGATTTATAACAACAGCAATGACATACGCCACCTCTTTCTTTCATTTTTATGATCTGATAGATTTTTGTTTTTATTTTTGCGTAACATTTTTACTTTTATTATCTTTTTTATGATCTGGAAATTGTATTTTTATTCTGAAATATTTAATTCAAGATTGAATGGCTTTCATTTTCATGACCAATCTCTGTGATTCTTGTTCATCTTGATTTTGTATTTGGCGAAGGAAGGTATGAATTTTGGAGAAACACTTGAATTCTTTCAGCATTTCTTGTATATAATAAAAATGCATTAGGGTTTATAATGATTGATTGTGCTCAAATTTAGGGAAAAAAAGCTTAGAAATACCCCCACTTTTAATCATCAGAACTGTGCTTTTTGTCTTTTGATAAAGTTAGACGTCATAGTGATTAGGGCGTCTTTTGCATGTTCTTCAATCCGAGAAAACTGAAGTAAATGCAATCTAACCTGTTTCTACGAATTTAGATTGAATTGGGTACTTTCCATCTAAAAGAAATATGTTGCTTTTTTTTTTTTTATTGTTGCACAAATAAGGAGAAAGATTCAAAGATGATGTTGAACTGTGCTTAATCATTGTTGTGCCAAAATGTTGTGTTGTATCATCGAGTTGTGGCCAAGAAAAACTAGCATTCAAGTTTATGTAAATTAGATAATGGTGCATGCCAAGGTATTTATTTACATCAATTATAATATTTTTCTTGTTTCTCTAGGTGTATTTGTATGGCGGTCATGTGACATCCTGGAGGAATGACCATGGAGAGGAGTTGCTTTTTGTCAGCAGTAAGGTGCTATGCAACATTCTGTTTATTTGCACCATTCCTCTTTGTTGTGCACATTTCATTTTGGAATTTCATGAAATTGTTTCCCATTATCAATCCTTAAGCAAATATTTATAATATATGTTTTTTTGTAATATTTGTAACCAGACTGTAAATTAGATGCAAAGAATGATGAAGAAATAATTAGTACGCAGTTTTCATCCTTTAAACTAGAACACAAGTGGCACCCTGGAGGAATCCTGTACTCAAACTATCACTTGTCTTTGTATAGTTAAAAAAAAAAAAAAGGATAGGGAAATATAAATTGGTTCACAGAATGTTAGGGTATCTAAATGCTTCTTTCACATTCACCCCACTGTGCGGAACTCCATTGTTTTTTGAGAAAATAAAACCTCTAATCTATATAAAGTGAATGTAGTGCCTTAACTTCAGATTGCTAAAAATCATTGGAGATTCAGTTACGGGATTTGGTTCTCCATGCACTGTAGTGAATACATTTAATATCTTGCCATCTTTTGTTGGCCTGGATTTTTGTATTTGCGTATGCTGTTATCACAATACTGCTATGTTCCTTGTCACCACTTGCTTAGATGATGGGAGAAGGGTTAATTGACTTGTGACATCTTTCCTGAGTTTACTTTGATGTTTGTCCTCTCCTCTGAAATACTGTATGAAAACTAAACTGACTATAATCAATGTCTGGTGCAGGCAATATTCAAACCTCCAAAGGCAATTCGAGGCGGTATTCCAATATGCTTTCCTCAAGTATGTGCTTACTCTGCATCTTTCATTTCCAAGATTTTCAATTGGCTTCATCCTCCCTTCTAAAGCTTGCTCTAAATTTGCAGTTTGGAAGTCATGGTTCCCTTGAGCAGCATGGATTTGCCAGGAATAAGTTTTGGAGCATTGACACTGATCCACCTCCATTTCCAACAAATTCAAAGTCCTTTATTGATTTGATCCTTAAGCCGTCTGAAGAGGATATGCAGAAGTGGCCATACAGGTGAAGTCATTTTAATCTTTTATCCCTTGCATCCTTATTTATCAATTTGGGTTCTAGAGTCTTTATTACCATTTCCACTCCATATTCCCAATGGGATGAACAGTCATTTATTAGATCATCTTTCTCTTTACTGTTAGTTATGAGTTTCGTTTGAGGGTAGCTTTGGGACCCGGGGGAGATCTGATGCTGACATCTCGCGTTAGGAATACAAATGCTGATGGAAAGCCATTTACATTTGCATTTGCTTATCACACATATTTCTCTGTTTCAGACATCAGGTAATTAGTTAACTTGCTACATACCTCCTAATATCATTAAAATTGTCATTGTTTTTCTATCCATGCTTACAGATAGCCTTAATTGTCTCTTAGTAGAAGTCACATTTTTCTGTATTATCAGTCTCTTTATCTATGTATAGTTGTGTCTGCATTGGTTTCATAAATTTATTCCTTTAGCTACCATTTAGATCCTTGATCAGAAAGTCTTAATATGGTAACAAGTTTGATGTCATCTTTGACAATAATATGGCATGGAAACTGGAAGAGTATTCTGTTCTATGCTTCTAGCTAGAAGAAATTGTGTCATATATTTTTTGACTTGAATGATTTTGTGCATGTATTTTCTTAGTATTCTGTAGGTTAGAATCCTTTATAAATCTTATTTGCTTGTTTACAGTGAAGTGCGGGTTGAAGGTTTAGAGACACTGGATTATCTTGACAACTTGCAAAATAAGCAACGTTTTACTGAACAGGGGGATGCCTTAACATTTGAATCAGAAGTAAGTTAAGAATACAGGTTTCCCTTATGCTTGCGTTCTTCTGCTTGCAATGTCTTAATTTGAGCATTTATGCATGTATAGGTTGACAAGATATACCTTAGCACTCCTACTAAAATTGCAATTCTGGATCACGAAAAGAAGAGAACCTTTGTACTACGCAAAGATGGAATTCCAGATGCTGGTAAATTTGACAATTTCTTTTTAACTTTGTTAAATTAAAGGGGACCTTGTTAAGAGTAAGGATTTGTTTTCTCCCTAGTACAGATGAAGTAGCATAGCCAATGGACTGATTAAAAAATTAGATACAAAATCCTGATCTACTACTAAACATGGAAATACCTTTTCATAATGATGCTACCATATCCTTTTGTAATTTAATCCCTGGTTTGTTGTTACCCTCCCACCATTACTTTTTTTGGCAATTGCTTTCCAAATTGATTTAGAACCTGTATACCTTTCACATGGGAAAATATTTGGCGCTACTTAGTTCTACTTCATTTCTCTTCTTAATTTTTATCCGTGCTTTCAATATCTAAATTTAAGAGCACTTGGAAATCTTAAGTTTCCTCAGTATAGCAGTTGAGAGCTCTTTCTGCTCAGTGATGTAATCTTAATTTCTTTTTCTTGCATGCAGTGGTGTGGAATCCATGGGATAAGAAGGCAAAGACTATGACTGATTTTGGAGATGATGAGTACATGCACATGCTCTGTGTGGAGGCTGCTGCTGTTGAAAAACCCATCACCCTAAAACCTGGTGAGGAGTGGAAAGGAAGGCTGGAACTCTCTGCGGTTCCTTCCAGCTATTGTAGCGGTCAACTTGATCCTCAGAAAGTTCTTCAGAGCAGCTAACAAGGATCCTTGATTTTGATATACATATTTTGTACAGCTACATGGGCTGAAAGTTTAAAATTCAGCACTCTGAATATGTAGTTGGTGCCATTCAGGACTGGAATTCACTCACATCTGTGTTGATGGCTCAATTATGCCTTTGCTTGAGAAGATGTTGAAACTTGAATGTTGTATTTTCTGTAGATCACTGCTGTGAAATGAGATGGTCCTTCCCTTTTATATATGATCCGGCGCTTAGCCGGGGTTTATATTTTCTGTGTCAAAAACAATTTTAAGTACTGAAAACACATTTCAAATAATTTTTTTTAAAAAAAAACAAATAACTCAAGGTATAGCCCTAACCAGGTTTGATAATCTGATTTTATTTTAATGAATTGATTAAAAAATTTGGCAATGATAACAATCATACAAAATAGAAAAATGTAACAAGATGAGCTAAATCCTGAAATCCTGTCAATTCTCAAAACTCGTTATAATATTAGATTAACTTTATAAAAAAAATTATAAAGTTATTTTAAAAAAATACAAAACTAATGTTGAACAATAGTATCATAAAAAAATAAATAAAAAAAATCGATACACATTAATTTTTTAAATTTATAATCTGATTTATTAGACTGAAAATATCATACATTAAAAAACAATAAAATCCAATCCCAAACAAATTAAATATTAAAGAATGAATCAATACTACTATTACTATTATTATATATATAAACACTTCATGAAGCTACTGATATTATTGCATGTAGTTCCCCCAACTACAAGCAATAGGGTTGGCGTATTATGATCATTTCAAAGTCGGATTTGTATTAAAGTCGACAATTTCCAAAACATAAGCATGTTCTTGCTAGAACAATAACCTTGTATTAAATATAAGGGACGCCATTGGTGTGGTTCTAATTTCTTCCTCGAAAATTATTATTTTCTATTAAGTCTTTCAATACGATAATATTTCCTTTGGTCAGTTCTATGTTAACTCAACCCTTAGCTATGCTAACTTCTTAGCTAATTAGTATTATATTGGAAGATTTCTTTTTTAATGGGACTTTAGAATCACACACACACACACACACTCATATACAAATATATATATATATATATATATATATATTTGTCCGCTTTTGATGTTTGCTTTACCAAAAAGTATCATAATAACTTACTGCTGTTTTTTGGGACCACTTTTAGTCTTCTTCTTAGTTGTTAAATTGGATTTTTAGTTTTAATAAGGTAACAATTTACCCTCAAATTTTTTTTATAACTCGGGGTATTCAGGTTAACTTATGCGTATTATAATTAATTTTTAATTTTATTGAACACCCTATAAATCTAGTAAATAAATAAAACATCGTAAAATGATAGATATACACACAAAATAATCACAATCGAACTCAAATATAGAAAAAAATAACAAGAACTACTGTTAGGACACGAAATCAAGTACAATTTTTAACTATTACAATGGTGTTCAAATTTTAAATAGAAATAGATAATGTATTGGCTTTTTTTTTTTTTTAAGAACAACAAATCATCAACCTTTTTTTTTTTTTAAATGACCTAGGCCTGCGCTAGGCTATGCACTTGTGCTATTTTAAAAGGCTCAATGCTTTTGGCCACCTAGGATCACATGGCTATGCTCTTTTTTTTTCTTTTTTATTTAGATTATTTTTTTAAAATTTTATCCTTTAGATTGTTATTTAATTTTTTTAGTTTTTTTATTTTATCTTTTAAAAATTAATAAATTTTTAATTAGTGTTCATGATTTATTTTAGTTTGTTTTTATATGACTATTATGGTTTCAAATAAAAACTTTGCATTTGGTTGATGGTTAATTTTATGAGTATTTATTTTTGTTATTATATAATTAAGTAAAAAATATATTAAATCTAATTGAGTCTATAATCCAGGTTACAAGTTTGACGGATTAAGTTGTGAAATTTAGATCGATCCAATATTTCATAATTTTAATATTTTTTAGAAAAATATTATTTCTTAATTCCTTTTAAAGCAAAATAATGTTTTTAAAAATTGTTCAGGTGTTTTTGGATCCAATAAGTCAACTATTTCATCTCAAAATAATTTCAATAAAATTTAATTTAAAATTGAAAAGTTAGATTGAATGCTTTTAAGTAACATAATACTAAAAAAATCCTTGCAACACTAAATTTTTTTAAAATATACTCACACCGTAGCGCGCGACAATAGCTTTATATTTTGCAACAATAGCTAGGGGGATGGCAATTTCACACACTAGGGCACCTGCTAGCTGTAGTTAAAGCTCAAACAAAGTAGAACTGCTAGCTGTAGTTAAAGCTCAAGAATTATCGTCATTAATAGAAGATATGCTTGGAAGGAATATTATAGTAGAATATGAATCTGCTAACGTGGTTAACTGGATGCATAAACTTTGTAATAGGCTATGGACTGTTCATCTTAGCTAACTTCGATCTCTTCATATATGGGGTCTTGTAGTTTTACTCATGCTTTGCGTGAAGCAAATCACATGGCAGATTAACTTGCAAAACAAGGGGTTTATAGGAATTGTCAATTTGATGGCATGAATGTGATTTACTTTGAAAAACCACTAGTGATTGGTGCTTAGTAAATCTGCAGGGAGATTGTTTTCTTTGTATATATTGCTCTCTCGTTGTAGATGAGTTTCAGAAGCTATGTTCTATGTTCTTTGGAATTGAGAGTTCCTTTTCTTGGCTGGTGGTTTCTACTGGCTAATCTAGTGTCAGCACCACTTTTTATTCTAAACAATGCGGCTTCTTCTGTTGATTATATGCTTTGGGTTTAAAAGTGGTCGAGGCTAGTCATTAGCGTGAAACTGCAGTTAAGAAGGAGCCTTCGTGAATGGGAGTAGGATCAACTACAGCATTTATAGGCTGTACTTATTTAGTTTAAACCAGAGGAGGACATCCTGGTATAGTTTCTTAACAGTAAAGGTCTGTTTTCCGCCTGGTCTTGCGCTGGTATAATAGGAATAACAGCATCAATGGTAGAGGTTATTTGTCTGGCTGGTGGTTCTACAAAAGCTAAACGCTTGGGATTCTGTGCAGAGGAGAGGCGTGATTCATGCAAGTATAAATTTTAGCTCAATGGAAGTTATGGCATGGTTTTGGTGCTGATGGCATCTTCCTCGGAATAATCCTCAAGTTGAAGTCATTGAGAGAGGTCAGAGTTTCTCGGTCCTTCTTCTAGGCCTATAAAAGGAACCATGATAGCAGCCCATGGCATGTTTTCCTTGCTGTCATGTTTTTCTTGAAGTATCATTGTCCTTGCTGTCATGTTTTCCTTGCTGTCATGTTTTTCTTGAAGTATCATTGTCCTTGCTGTCATGTTTTCCTCGTATTGTTGATGTCGAAGTGTGAATGGGTCCTTGTATTAGAGTCATCACTGCCGCGTCAAAACACAATTTATTTGTTTTATTTATTTTTCTATAATGGCTTGCTCAGCAGTCTGTACCATACCAGAGTTTTTAAACCCGATATAGTAATGGATATTATCCAAGATTTGGGTTATGAATTTTATCTCCATTATTTAAATTAATTTTAATTTTTTTATAAATTAAAATAATATTATTTTAATTAAAAAAATAAATAATCAACGAGTTATAACTGAATTTTTAACCAGGTCATCCAGATTTATGATTTTCCTTATTTTTTTTAAACCTAACCAGATTTTAATATTAAATCAATCAGAATCCATCAGACTAGATCGAATTTTAAAACTTTAAACTTTATACATGTCCTTGTATCTAGATTTAGGGCTTGCAATAAGAGATGGGATGGTAACCCTTAAGTCTAGATTTCCTTATGGTTTTGTTCTCAATGTAATAGAAGGCTAAATGCTTGTTGTCATCTTTAGTCTTGCTTTCGTGTCTAGAAATATAATAACGGTTGTGATTTAAAGTATTTTTTTTAAATATATTAAAATAAAAAAGATTATTTTTAAAATTTATTTTTTATTATAGTTCGTCAAAATAATCTAAAAATATAAAAAAATAATTTTAAATATTTAAAAAAAACAATTTCAATTCAACTGGGTTCACAAACACTACTTTAATTAAATTTAAATGCTGGATATTAGTGACAAAATGAGTGGTTTGATTTGAGTAAAAGAGTAACCAACAAAAGAGCAAATTGTATACCCAAGTGAAACAAGGGTGACTGACTTTGATTTTGGATGGAAGGCCCGAAACGCCATATGAACTCATCTTGAACCTAAGATAAGTTTTAGCAGTCCTTGTCTTCGGCACCTTCTCTTTTCTTCATCATGCCCTAAAACTTCTGCTTCCATGCTTTCCATTTTCTTGATGTTTAAAATGATCGAAACATATATATAAAGCAGGAAAGGGGTTTAGAGAGAGAGAGCAAAGTCATGACCCTTGTTCTTGTGTTTCGAATGTCACATCCTACTTCCCTTTTGCGTGCAGATTGATGGCATGCATGTGGCAGACTTGTGGGATAATATGGAAACATGTAGGTATGACTTGATACGTTCAAGATGAGATTGCCATCACTTGTAGAAAATTGGAAAACGGAGATGGAATGACAACTTTTGTTGCTGATATATATATTATTAATTTGCACTGAAAAATTAGAATATTTTATTTCCTTTTTTGTCTTGTAAGCAAGTCCATTAAAAACTAATTTCAAATGAAATTTCTAGTCGTTCATTCCATTAGAAATGCTCAAACTTTCTGTATTTCTCTTATGAAATGGGTGCGAGATTACTTATAATAAAATGAAGATATCTTTTGAACCAGCAAATTCAACCCTTATGTTGTTTATTTTTTTTAATTAAAAAAATATTAACACATGACAATAATCTAATAATAATACAAAATTCTCTCTTTTGTATTATGTAAAGGATAGTTTCGTCATCATCTTCTTTTCACAAAATAAAAACCTTGGAGAACATGGAAATGCCAAGACCCCATTTAGAATTGAAATTGAACATGTTTTTTTTTTTTGTTAAAATTTGAGATTTCATTTTATTTTATATTATCTAATAATAATAAAAATTTAATTTTAAACTAAAAAATAATTTTTAAAAATTTTAAAAAACATGATTTCAACCTTACCTAAATGCATTCAAAATTAAATTCCTCAAGTGGACTGATTGACATTAAAGTCCACAAAACCAAATATAGACATCTGATCTCTAAATAAACGGAACAGAACAGGTTTTTAAAGTTCAATTTCTTCACCTTAACAATTCTAAGTCCCAGAGGTTAAACAAAAATAAATGTTGTAAATTAATATTTCTTGGTTAATTCTCAAAGGAACATCAAAAGACCTGACTTGAAATAACTCATAAAATTGATTTAGAAAATAATTATGCTAACAATAATTTATAAAAGAATGAACTTAGGGATATGAATATGCAAGATGACTTTATTTATGAAGATTGCCGTTACTTAATAATAATTATGATAATAATTATGAGAATTTAAAACTGACTTTTTCATTAAAGATTACCCAAATTCTCTCTTTCTCTCTCAGCTCTCTCCCCCCCCTGAAAACATAATCTCAAACCTATACCCAGTCTCCAAGCTCCATGTCACTCACTCGCAGAAAATTATCTAATACCAACAGGATTATCTACGAGATATTTTTTATCAGTATTTTTTTTATCCTTTTATTATATCTTATAAAATCGCAGCATCGTGTAGATGGCATGGCGTGTACTATTCACAAACAAGTAAAAAAGCATTTGCGGGGTTCGGTGCCTCGGCAATAATTCCAAGCTTGCAAGATACAAACCTCTCCTAATCATTTGTAATTCAATAATCAATCAAGTTCCAACCCAATTTTTTATTCGTAGAGTTTCCATTATTAAGAAGATTAAAGGCATCAATCACTTCATAATCACTTCATACAAGATACGAATAAAACACAGAACGAATCAATATTTAAAGAAAAATAATATTTGAAGCCTTTGCACAAGGATTGCAAGTGGAGAAGGAGGATTAAAATAAAACGACTACACCCCCAGTCAGTGACTCCACCCCCAGTCAGCTCTTTCGAGAACTTATAAATTGCTTAAAACATTTTATTTGTAAAGAAATATACGAGCATGTGCAGGGAGCATTATCGTCCTCTTAATCAATTAATATGGTTGAAAACAAGTACAAATTTCCACTATCAGATTTTTGCATACTCCCGAAGGATTTTTTTTATTGGTATTAATTTAGACAATTATTCTGTCAATGAAACCTTTATCTAAAGATTATGAATGGACTTGATCCGTTGGTAATTACTTCAGTAATTTGTTTGATACTTTTTTTAAATAAAATCAACATAACAAAAAAAAAGTTAAAAGAAAAAAAAATTAAATATTTATTACAAATTTAAAAATTTAAAAATTATCAATTTAAATATAGTTCATCTATAGGACAAAAGTTGAAAGAGAAGGAGGCAAATCTTCACTAGGACCGGGTGGGCGAGGAGGTGGACCACACGAACCATAGATATTTGACAATAATTCCATATATAATTGCCTAACTCTGGTCATCTCAACACTAAATCGTTTTGTTTCATCATTAAGTCGGGTCCTCTAAGCTTGAACTTGTTGTTGTATAATCATGGGTTTCCATTTAAGATTTTTGGAAACCTGATTCTACTAAAACGATGACATTTTCATCGATGATTTCATCACCAATGTTATCATACGAGCAACCTCCACATTTATAAATCTGAAATTCAATTCGTTAATTGAAATTAAAAATTCAAAAATTATCCTTTGTTGTTTATTTTTTAATCGTGTAAGAACGAAAACAAACTTATAGAGTGATCGGGCTTCTATTGAGCAACGTACTTCCCTGTACATACATGTCTCTCAAAACAGACACCTCCTCTACAAAGTGGCATTGCACTTGATGAGCCTGTATCAAGAAAGGGTGTTTGTGTCTCAGGTGCGTGGTCATGATCAACACTTAACGACTCATGGTCATCAGAAGCGCAGCTAGAAAAACTAACAATGCTCGTATCCATATTACTAACTAATAACCTTCTTCTCGACATTTAAACAAATTAAAGCATTAAAAAGGTAGTAACATTCCTATTTTAAAAGAAAATCAGCAGCATCCCCTCTATATAAGAGACTATCCAAAATTCATGTGCCTATAAATATGCATCATAAAAAAAACCATAAACCAGTTGATTCTATTAATGACTAATATGTTTTTATAAATTTTTTATTTTATAAGATGAAAAAGGCAGTGAATTGAACAAGAAAATATAACATTCAAAAATAATATATATTCTATGTTGTGTATAGTCAAAATAAACGTACTCCGACTAATTCTAGCAAGGCGTGTAAGGTGTTATTCTCTTTGTTATCTCTTTGCCTTGTATTAGATGTTCATGATGAATATAAAGATGGAAATCCAGGAGACTAAAATCAAAATAATAGTTTCAGATTATCTACAAGTGTTATTAATTAAATACTGGAAGTGAACTAAGAAATTAACAAAGGCAAATTCGTAAATATCGAATCGCTATCAAAAAAGACAACATGAAAGCCTAATAACTATTATCCATAATAATTAGGGCATAAAATCATCCCGGATTTTTTCCAGCTTTAATTTTCAAAACTATAGGGTTAAAACGAAAAGTTTGTTATCTCAAATCTTAACAAAATCATTGCAAGTAAAAGCATTAGCAATAAAAACGAACATGCATAAAGAAATATAAATAAAACCATATTTAATTATGCCAAAGAAAACAAATTCAACCGAGACTTGTAGCTAAAACAGTATTTTTCTTTGAAAAATCTTATATCATAGTGATTAATTTCTTAGATCTATCTCTTAAACAAGAACAAATTTCATCTAATTTGATACACATTCTTTTGGAAAGGTTTTGAAGTTGGAACCAAGTAAACTACCAAACTATAGCTTCGATTGTTATGGATAATGGTACACCAAATGCAAATTTCAAATGTTTTCCAAGGGTATGTAACACTAGTCTCTATAGGACTAGACCATATGAAAGTGATGCAGTAGTTACACAACAACCACCCACATGAGATTAAAATATAAAATCTGCAAATATGATTCTAAACATTGTTGAACATAAAATTGTACAAATGCAAATTATTGTTTATTTTTTTTATTCTAAACTTAATTTACTCGAGTCAGAAATACAGATGTGGTAGCGGAGCAAAGAAAAATACCAAGTCATACCTAAAAGTATAATAAATTATTCTTCATGACTTATAATTTATTAGACTTCTATAATTTATTATAATCTTTATACCCTTCAATTCCATCAATATTACTCAATCACTTAGACCTCTCATCTCAATATCTTAATATCGACTTGTCGAATAGACTATACCCTTTAAACTCTTTAGAATATAATCTCTTAACACAAACTGCACTATTATATGTCTTTTTATCTTAGTCATACTCTCTAATATAAAAAACATGTCAATTGACAAAATACCTGTTATAGAACTTAACATTTCTCTTAGGACCCAAACATAATAAATTCAAACTATGACTAACATTCTCTCTCAATTGACTAACTTGGTACATGATTATAACCATTAACAGTTAAAGAGAAACGTTTATTGAAATTAAGTATTAATTATAAGACATAAGAATTATTAAGTAGTGCATAGATGTGTTTTGAACAACATTGCAAATTGTTCCTTAGTAATCGAGAAATTTAAGATTCAATAGGATATGAATTTTGATATAGTAAAAATTAACGATGTTGAGTATAGGAGAAAAATTATATAACAACATATTATTCAATCTATTTTAATATTACACTTAAATCATTATCAATTTTCTATAAAAAAAAAATCAAATTCCTTCACTTTTACAAAAAATTTCAACTTAACAAAAAAATTGATAAAATATTAAATGTACCCATTAAATAAGGCATTATTTATTTCATTACATAACACCAAAGTCACAAAATCAAAATCAATTTCATCAAACTACAAACTAAAACAATCTTTTAAAATCTCAAACAAATTTATATGGGAAAATGCTATAAAACAAATAAACATAAAAACAAACTACATAAAAATGCCAAAAAATCAACATTTTCAAAATAGATTACAACAAAAAATAGGTAGTTTTGCTTACTTTATATAGTGATTCTTTAAAAAAAAAAAATTGAATCAAAACAGGGATGCTAAGAGAATGAGTGTTGGGGTGGCCAAATTTGTGATAATGAGAGTTTGATTTGTGATAAAAATAAAGGGAGTTGATGCGAACCTCGTGATCATGTAGTTACACAATCCACAATCAAGACTGAGATCTAATCCCAGAAAGCCGAAATAGATTTGATAGAAGTGTAACACAATGAAAACCTGTCCCAAGATACTAACACTATCGGAATGAAGTTGAATAAAGCCTCGAAGCCAATTAATCTATGATAAATCAGATTTAGTTCGTTCAAGAACCAAAAAATACAAGTATCTCTCTTACATGTTAAAACAGAAAAATTCAGAAGAATTATTCATCAATGACTACCGAAATTTAGTCTTACATGTGTTTAAATAGTTCTAAAAAACTAACCCTAATGGATTTACCCTTGTGGGCTAAATTGACTCACTTATAAAAAGTGATCCAAAACCTTTATTAGTAAACTCAAACCCTGATCTAAATAAGCCTTGGATTCTAAATGAAAACAAAGTATTAATTAAGCCCAAATAAGCCTTAAGTTGTAGCTAACAAAAAATAAAAATAAAGCCTATAAGTTCTAATTCTTTATCTGCCACCAACCCTTCTTTCCTTGTGTAGCTAGGATGAATAATATATTTTTATAAGAAAAGGATTTTGGAACATTAATTAATCATCGCCACACTTGAAAATTATGTTGCAACCCATTAAAGATCCTTGTAGAACTAGAAAATTCTCAAAACAAACTACCACATCCTTGTAGAAAAAGGATCCTTGCCTAATAGGAAGTCCACAAGTCAAAAGAAAGTAAATAACAAAATCCATATAGCTTGTTTTGACCTTCCGAACTCCAATTCACCTGCAAGTTTACCCCAACATAGACAAATACCTCTAGAATCTTCTGGTAAAGTTTCAGCTCGATCAAACGGTTTGATTTGGAGTTATGCTCAATAACATAAAATTAGATGGTAGGAAATCTTACTCCACAATCTGAATCTGACCTTACTTGGATTGTATCTTTCCCTCTCTTTTCAAAATGATATATCCTCGAATCACCAACAAGTTTAATGGATAATTCATTAGCTTTTTTTTAAGCCTTTAGAGTTCTTTTCTTGCACGCACTTGCGCCTAACAACATTGTATAAAAGTAGTAGTTGATAATAATTTCAAAATAGCATGCATTGCCATCCACTTGCGTATATATTTTTGAATGATTATCATTGTTGCCCTCTTTTGTTTTTCATCCTTTGGGCACTGAACTGAAGCTCTCTATTCTTCGAGTTCTTTATTTGTTTCTTTATAAATCTTTGCAATTCATACAACTTGTTCTGACCTATATCGTAAATCCTTTCTGAACTTTGATTCACCTGAAAGTTTACCTTAACATAAACAAATACCTTTGGAATCTTCTAGTAAAGTTTCAGCTCGATCTAATGGTTTGATTTAAAGTTATGCTCAATAGCATAAAACTAGACGATAGAAAATCTTATGCTACAATTTGAATCTGCCCTTAATTACTTGGATCGTAGCAGAAGTTATGTGTTGTTTTTTGCATAATAAAAAAAAAAGAAGAAGAAATGAGGGATAGGGAGAGGTGGTTGTCTATTAGTTTATAGTTTAAATATTACCGATGGATTTACCAATGAAAATTAATGATGAGTATATTTTATCAGATTTCATCTGTAATAATAACATATCATTTTTTTTCATTCATTCATTTTTAATTTTGATTTTCTTGGTATTTATGGACATAAATTTTCTATCATTGTAAATTATCAAGGGATTTTTTTCCTTTAACAGTTCTGTTTATATTTAATAATTTTATAGTAGTGTCATTAACTGTGAATATATGCTGTCCATGATAATCTTATAGCTAGAAAACAAAATTATATCCAGTCAAGTTGACAATTAATGGTACGACTGCCATGTTAATGTACAGGAAAATAAAATGACAATATAATATAATTATAGCTGTACATGGCAAACTTGCTTGCAAATTGTCAACTAATCACATGATTATTATTTGTTCTTTGCAATATGCAATTTCTATTTCAGGCATAGAACATATCTTCAATTACCACCTAGTTTTCTATTGGTCCCCAAACAAAAAGCTTTACCAATTGGGTCCTCCATTTAGTAGACATTACCCAACAAACGCTCGGCTTAAAATTAGTCTCCCAAATCGTCATCTACTTTTCATTTAGAACTCTCCAAACAAAGACTATTAAATCGGGTTCCCTTCTATTTGGAAATTTCCAATTAATCCTACCCTTCAACAAGGACCTAGATCTTTCTTAATCATTTTTGCCATAAATTTTAAAGACAATGATTAATTGGATAGTTTGTTCTAGGTGAGGATTCAATTGCAAATTTCTTATATTTGGGATCTAATTAAGTATTTTTAAACACTTCTGATAGGAAAGGATGGTTTGAACGTCGTCTTTTAATTCAGGGAAGAGAGCAGGTGGGCACTAACGTGCAATAGAGCTGGCCAATGGATCTCGAAGAAGACAGCCATCTCTTTATTTTAATCGCCGCATTATCCAAAGACTAAAGAACATCATTTCGTGAAGTTAATAACTTCTTAGCCTTCTCGCGGATTTCAATATAATATGTTTTCCATGCGAGCATATGCACATGCAATCCTTCCAACTAATCCTAAAAAAAGAAAAAAAGAACAGACGACTTCTTACTATTCCCTTGATGGGTCAAGAATTGTGCTCTATACGTGTAATATGCCAACTGTATAATACCAACTTGTGCCGCCACCACACTCCATCCTCAGTGTTAGAGGATTGTGATTGGCTAGAGAGTGCACTGAAGACTTTGTTCTTTAATAATCCTCATTTTACAATCAGTGCTTCTTGTTTCAGCCTGTTTTGTCCATGGAATGTCTACCTATATATGTACGTACATGTATTGATCTACTCATCTTTTAAGAAAAGCACATTAATTTGTGAAACCAGAAACAGAAACAGAGTGTCATGGAAAATCAAAGATTCATTGTTCTATCAATACTTCTGTCTCTACTAATCACAACTGCTTCTGCTCAGTCGTCTCCACTTAGACAAAACTTTTACCAGAACATTTGTCCTAATGTGGAATCACTCGTCCGCTCTGCTGTCCGGACAAAGTTTAGCCAGACCTTTGTGACTGCCCCGGCAACTATTCGACTCCTCTTCCACGATTGCTTCGTCCGGGTTAGTAGTTCTCCTTCTGATGACCCCTTTTCTTGTTCTTGTTTTTCTTTCGATATCCTATTTCTTTAATCGAGTTTCTGATAAGTTAGAAATCCTCACCATTTTTTCGTTGTAAAGTGCTAAGAGCTTTAAGTTTTAATGTTTCTTTCTTCGCATCAGGGATGTGATGCTTCGGTGCTGCTTTCGTCACCATCTAACAACGCAGAGAAGGACCACCCTGATGATATTTCGCTTGCCGGTGATGGATTTGACACTGTGATCAAAGCCAAGGCAGCTGTTGATAGCAATCCTCGATGCAGAAACAAAGTTTCATGTGCTGATATACTAGCTCTTGCAACTAGAGATGTTGTAGCCTTGGTATGCAAATCCTCTTCCCTTGATTCATTAGTCTGTCAGTAAAATATGTAAATCATTTTTGTCCAGAAACTTTGTCAGCTCATAGTAAAATAGCTTCGAGATATTATTGCAATTCATGGGAAAATGTTGCTCGGAGTAAAAGAGCAACACCAGGCATCTTTTAGCATATTTAATATTATGTTTCTAACTCAGCTACACATGTTTACATGAAATCAGGCAGGGGGGCCATCTTATTCAGTTGAATTAGGAAGACGTGATGGGAGGATATCTACAAAAGCCAGTGTTCAACGCAAACTCCCTCATCCTACTTTCAACTTGGACCAGCTGAATTCAATGTTTGCTTCCCATGGTCTCTCCCAGACTGATATGATTGCTTTGTCAGGTATCTAGAGTTTTATACTCTTCAGTTATTTTACTTCAAACTTGTCATACAACTCTGCAGAATTTTGCTTGAACTAATTCACCAAAATATATACGGTTGTGAATTCTTAACATAATTTTTGCAAAGCTATGTTTTAGCTTCTGAAAAGTTTGCGTCAATATCAGGTGCCCATACACTTGGATTCTCTCATTGTAGCCGCTTTGCCGACAGGATTTACAGATTCAATTCTCGAAACAGGATTGACCCAACTCTAAATCTGCAATATGCTATGCAGCTTAGACAAATGTGCCCTGTTAATGTTGACCCAAGAATTGCCATTAACATGGACCCGACCACACCCCGGCAGTTTGACAATGCCTACTACCAAAACCTTAAGAATGGAAAGGGCTTGTTCACCTCTGATCAGATACTGTTTACCGATTCAAGATCGAAAGGCACTGTCAACCTATTTGCATCAAACAATGCTGCCTTTCAACAAGCATTTGTGACTGCTATCACTAAGCTAGGCCGAGTTGGGGTTTTGACTGGTAATCAAGGTGAAATTCGGCGAGACTGTTCCCGAGTAAACTAAACTAGCCATTATTCTCCCATCGCTCATAGATTCCGTCGTTCTTTCTCTGCTGTAGTTCATTCTGTTATTGTTTCGATTGCTGGGGGTATCAATATTTGCAAGGGTAACCAATAAATTATACAGCTGGGAAGTGGTTTATCGGAAATAAATGTTTACTTGTGTCTTTTAGCACAAAGAAAGAATTGCTCAAGCCATTTTCTTCATAGAAGCTGGCGCCGGAAATAAAATTTAGCTGAATTTATTAATTCTAAAACTGATGTTTCGCCCTTTTTTTATTACATGGCATGGGATAGTTTGTGCATAGAGACCAAGTCTCATTCTTAAAGAACACATCCCCACATCCACTAAGTGGATTAAAATGAATTTCTTGAATTATCGTGATCTGTGATCCCAAAAGTTGACCAAAGAATTCTTTTAAGGAGGTAGCATACTTCCTTAACCATTAAATTATTATTTTTTAGGTTGATGGTTTATCTAAACGATAGAAATGAAAGAGGATCTGTTTGGTATTTTTTTTAACGGAAAATATCAGTTTTTCTTAAGGAAAAACTTCAATTTAGCCCCTAACTTATTACCTGATCATCAATATCAATGAAGTTTAAAATATTTTAATCTTACCAATTATAGTCAAGATATTTCATTCTAATTCCTCCTTTAAAAGAACTTGGAAGTTTCCGTCAAATTTACTCTCATGCATTTTGTTTTTTTCCATCCCTAGATTTCTTTTTTTTTTTCTACACAGATTTTTTCATGGAAAATTAAATAAAGGTTTCTAAAAATAGAAAACAAAGACCTTGTTTGGTATATATTAAAAATATTAAAAGGAATGACCATAAACCATTAGATATTGTACTAAACAGGGACATTATTTTTATAGCGGAGAATTCAGAAAATAACCACAAAATTTTAACATTGATCCCGTAACTTATCATCTCTAAGTTGTTTTTAAAATATACATTGGACCATGAAGATGGTAAAAATAAAATTTGGGTTTTGATCCATTTATTTTTTGTTGGTTTTTAAAAAAACACTTGATGAATATTACTCTAATGGGTTTTAACGAGATCATGTTATTCAACCCAAATTATTATACTATAAGCTCAAAAACAATATTACGTAAAGTAAATATGTCATTTTTATATTGAAACCTGCAGAAATGATGGTTGGTGTCTGTGGGTTTTGGGTTGATGCGCATGTGTTACACACGCCTATATTGAAACCTGCAAAAATGATAGGAATAGTAAACTGAAAAGAGAAGCCTAAATCAAACTATTCTCCTCTTCCTTTCCTGGCCAATGCTTCGGGTAAGAGTGAAGTTTTGTTCAAATAAGAAGCCCACGGTGGCTAAGGGGGATTTCAGGCATGTGATGGGTTTCAAGATGGGATATGGAGGTTGAAGATGGTGATTTGATCGGTAGAGGCTACTGTGACATCGGGGTTGGGGCTTCTATATGGGTTGTTCGTTGTGATTGTCATGGTGTCTCGTCTTCTGACTTTGTTATCATATAATTTTATTATCTTTATATAAAAATCATATTTTTCAGTCCAGAAATTTAGTGAAACATTCCCGACATTTGTTTACAAATTTCTTACGAATAAATCCAAAAACAAGACAATTTTTTTTTTGTTCATCGATTGGTTTATCATGTAGTTTAATTGATTGACCGAATCAATCAAAAAAATATCATCATTTCTAACTTATTAAGATTCTATTGAAATTTTAGAATAATTTCTTTTATAATTTAAACATTTCAAATATCAACTTCAAAATCATCTAAAAAAAGCAAACAACACTTTATAATTACAAACTCTTCACCCCCAACTTCCAATCCAATTATCCTGAATCTCATCCTATTATATCATTCGTTCCTTAATTTATTCTTATTAATTCATACCATTAAGACATTAATCAATTTCATATCCATCATAATAATTAAAACATTAAAACATTTACCCTAACTCCAAGACAACCAACAGTTGAATAAATATTAACATATATAAGTTAAGCCCATTTATATGGTTACTACTTGAATTGCAATGACAAATATAATAATCATGCAAGACAATAGCGTTATTAAGTTTTGAACAACAAATATATTCTATCACCTTAATTAATTGATGATCAATATTAGTTTAACCCAAGGATATTTAAATTAAATTTCAAAATAAAATGTCCAAAACTACAATCCACAAGTTTGATATTACAACTTGATAATCCATGATTTTATAAAACTACACCAAAACAACAACAAATTATTACTCTTGACAAGCTTTTGAGTTACTTGTAACAAAATCAATAATATTTACTAAGTCACAAGTTAATATTTCATTTAACATTTAAAAAATAATCAACTTTTCATCTAGACAATATTTAATAATTCATTCTTTATAATCATCTAAATTTATCTTTACATAAATCCATTCAAACCTAAACAAATCTTGTAATATTCATAACTTAAATAACCGTTCCAACATTTTCATATCAAAGTCAGCATTCCAATACTCTCTCTTAAGTACTAATTATTTTAGCATACCCATCTTAGTTGTCAATCGATTCGGCATTCACATTCGATTCATATCAAAGTCAGCATTCCAATACTCTCTCTTAAGTACTAATTATTTTAGCATACCCATCTTAGTTGTCAATTGATCCGGCATTCACATTCGAAAACCAATAATCCAAAATTCCTTAATGAATACCAATTAATCTGGCCACTAATCTTAGTTGCCAATCAATTCAGCATTTCCATTCGGAAGCCAATAATCCGGTAGTCCTTAACGGATACCAATCAATCTAGTCAACTCATCTTGGTTCCTAATCAATCCAACATTTCCATTTGGAAGCCAGTACTTCGGTATTTCTTAACGAATACCAATCAATCCGAGTAAACCATCCTGGTTGTCAATCAATTTAGCATTCTCATTCGGAAGCCAACATTCAGGTATGCTTTTACGATACCAATTAATTCGGTCAACCCATCTTTGTTGCTAATCAATCAAACATTTTCATTTGGAAGCCAATATTTTAGTATTCCTTAATGAATACAAATTAATTTGGTCAACTCATCTTGGTTACCAATCAATCTAGCATTCCCATTTGAAAACCAATATTCCGATATTCTTTAATGAATACCAAACAATTCTCTCAATTTACATATCTTTCTTTCCATATGCATTATCAATTCACCATCTATATTTTTATGGACTAATTAATTCACAAGTAAAGTACACGGGAAAATTATAAAGAAACTTACTACAAAGTATAGAGTACCTATCTATTATCTGACTATGAGTGGCTCCACTAACTCACTCAATTACCCCCTATAACATTCATTTTAACTCCAATCAGTGTACATCCACAACTAAATTCTTTTTATTTTTAACTTATTTGATACAATTCCAATTTTCATATAGTTTTTCACTTTTAACTCTTTTTACAAAGTTAATCATATCATTATTGGAAAAAAAGTATATGTTCCTTTATAATCATCATCCATGTATCCTAAATCATTAGTTAAATGAAAATCAATTCAATTACAAGTCAATTCACATTTTCTTCAATTCTTCATTCACTTTCAACAATATCCTCCTTTTATTCAAATAAAATCTCTTATTACATCTAATAAACACGAACTCCATTATATATTTTTTAATTTTAAACCCAACCAAAAACTCACTTTTAATTCAATAATTCTTTAAATACATTAAATTAATAAACGTAAAAAATCCATATTTATCACATTGATCTAGAATGATTCATCAAAGTCAATATCCATACATTCAACCATTCTTCAAAATGTTAGAGGAACAAATAACAAGTATCTCTAATTTATAAAAAAATTGATAAAGTTTTTCTTATTGAGGGCTCTATCTAGAATCTTATCCCAATCACATCCATGAATAGTCTTATGCATACCATCAATTTATTTTATTAATTCAATCCCTTTGTTATCCATTATTTTATATAAACCAATTAACCTCATTCCAAGAATCTAAATGTAAAATGAATAAGTATATAAATGTAATATTATGATTAGTAATTACTATCCATACATGTATCTTTACATGCCTTGAATCCACTTAATATATACATAAATACATTCATTAATAAATTCTATATGTCACAAAATATCAATCACACGTCCCACCTAACAAAACTATAGAAGAGCAACATATACGAATGATGTCATGTCTATTGTCAAGTGTGCAATAGACCTGTAAATAATTAATATAAAACAATATATTCATCTTGAAATGAAAACTTTACTATTCTGAAAACTAATGCAATATTTTTATTTTCCACATCAGTCATTAATTCCTTTTCTTATTAGCAATTTCACAGTCATAGATGAAATCTTCTATTTTTAGAGATAAATATCAAAAAAATTCATCAAAGTCTAAAATCAACAAAATCTTCTATAAATTTTTAGGATTAATGTCAAAATAAAAAAAATCAACAAAATCTTCTATTTTTAAGGATTAATACTAAAATTTTCATTAAAAATCTAAAATCGATGAAATCACTTATTTTTAGAGAATAATATCAAAGATTTTCATCCAATTCCAAATTAAAAGAAATCTCTTATTCTTAAGGATTAACATCCAAAAATTTCGTTCAAAATAAAAAAATCAACGAAATCTCTTGTGTTTAAGAATTGATGTCAACTTGTTTTGTTAGAAGTTCAAAATTAGCAAAACCTTGATTAATGTCAAAATTTTCATTCAAAATAAAAAAAAAAAAAAATTGAATTTAAAAATTGATGAAATATCCTACTTTAGGGATTAATTTCAAATTTTTTTGTTCAGATCTTAAATAGTTAAATCTTCTATTTTAGAGATTAACATCAAATTTGTTTTATATAAAATCATATATCAATGAAATCTCTTATTTTTTAGAGATTAACATCAAATTCTTCCATTAAAAGGTCAAAAACCAATAAAATCTTCTATATTTAGTGATTAATGATAAATTTCTTGACAAGTCTTTTATGTTTTTTTAAAAAATAAATCACTAAAATAAGCTTAGAAAATAATTTAAACAATTAATAATATACATAAAATAAATTTATAAGAAAACACATAACAAATTTAATTTTTTATCTAAAAAATAAAGGGCAATATATATTTTTCCTTAATCATAACCAACACGCTACTGATACTTCATTTAGTCTTATTACTTTCCCTTTAATTTCAAAGATTCCCATGTTTATCATGGTGTGACAAGGATGACCCGACATGCTGAGCTGGCTTTCAAGATTTATATTATATAAACAAGGACGGTCTAGTTTAACAACCTCAAAAGGCAGTTGAGGTCTTGCATGAATCAGCAGGAACAGTTTTCTATAATAAGGACCATTTTTAATGAAATCAGCCATGGAATCTTTATAGCAATAATTTCTGACCTGATGGCGGCTATTTTGATACCAATTTCTTAAATTCAAACACAAGTATTCAAGAGATGTGCTAAATAACATTTTTTAACAGTAGCTGGTGGGTGGTTACAGATTGAACAACAAAATTTCAATCATTTCTTTTGGAAAAAAAATCATTTTTGAATTATATCTAAGCTGTGTTCTTCACTTTTTGCCGATTTTTGCAAGGTGGGGGTCCCGGGTATTCTTACAAATTTTTGCCGACTATTGCTCTGTTCTGACGAACACCGCTCCAGTCCTCCTTTCATTTATGGGAAGCTAAATAGCTAATGGATACAACAGCAAGAAAAAATGGAAAGCTGTGTTTTTGCCAGGCACCATCTTCGCCGAAACATTTTGAAATGCGAGAGAAGGATTTGAAGACAAAACTGAATCTATGGCATTCCTTCTGTCTCACTTCGCACATTCTGACAATTGTGACTGCAAGATGCAGAATCTGTGATATTAATCATTGTCAATTCTGCAATTCTACTTCCCGTTGCTTTCACAACATAAATTAGTGGCAGATCCTTCCTTAAGGAAATTGCGAAAGAAAGAGAAGGGCTGGGGTTAAAATTTTCTTCAACTCTTATCCTCTACTTGGTAATCATCAACATCCTTAAATGTATTGGAGAGGGGCCACCTGTTTTGGTCATCATCATCATCATCTTAAACATTTCATACACACCTGGTGGCTTACTTTTCTAGGCCAACAATTTTCATTAGTTTCGTTCTCTAATTTGCTCTAAATTTGAGAAGATTACAAACTATTTAAGATTGGTGCAGAAGAAAAACTAAACAATTACAGAACTGAACTGGTGGACTTGAAAAGAAAAAATAGATTGACAAACGTCTGTAGATGTCCTATTCACAACCGATGTATTGCCCCAGATAAGGGTTCCACAATTATCCATTTATTGGATTGAGGATGGAACTGAATCAAGAATCTCAATTCCAGGACCCTAGATTTTTATTGGTCCAAGTCTAGTGAAGGTTTAGAAGGATACACACATACATATTGTCAAAAGTTCAAGACCTGTTTATGCTTAAACTTTGGAAAAGCCATTGCGGCCGCTTTCTGTCCTGATCGAATGTTGCTCTAGAGCTGCTCAATGGGGTTGTTGGAGTGCTGCGATCCTCTCTTCGTTCAGATTTAAACGAGGCAGAAGAATCAAGCTCAAGTGTCTGGTAGTTTTTGGATATTTTCTTGCTTGTGCTACCTCCAATGCTTAATGTCAGCTCCACTTCACTATCTTCATCAGATCCATCAATGCTCATTTTTCTTTTTTGGGTTGCATAAGCGCTTGGCCCTGCTTGGTTCTCGTCCACAGCACTAACTCCAGTTGATATATCTTCCTCTGCAGGCCTTTCAAGGTCGAATCCCCGTGACATTTTCACAGTCTCACCTGAACAGCTACCACTTCTTTCTCTTGAATTTGGGTCTTCCCTCAGGCTTTGAATAAGGAAACTATAACCACAGGTGGTTTGTGCAGCTGAATTAGGCCGGTTAACGAATTGAGAGCAGTTAATATCTGAACTAGTTATTGGAGTCCAGTACTTTCTGTTTTGTTTAATTCCTTTCTTCAACTCCTCCATCAATAACTTTTGAACACTGTACAGCCTATGGAGTTCCCTTACCTGCAAGTTGCATTTTACCGTTAATTACATCTCTGCAAATCAGCTTTTAAGTTCCTTGCCATTGACAGTAATCTGATTTTATGCTTGTGGGGCTAGCCAGTGGAAAGAAAGGAGAAATTATTGCTCAGAGGGTTCTAGGTCTGACTTAGAATGATGAATATATAACAGTACCCTGGCGTCAGGGTTTTCAGCAGGAAACTATTCCCTGGAAAGTAGTGATGTTAAAATGTCGTAACATGTTGATCACTACAAAACATGCATTCTGAGATATTTTTAAAATTGAAACTCACCTGTTGTTTGAAGATATCCTCATGCAACTGCATTGTCTTCTTGATGAAGTCTATGTTGTGTTTGCCAGGCAACTTGTCCATAGAGCTGCCGAACTTGTCTATCCCACTAACTTGAAGGTTCTTTTCCAGACCCCTGGTCTGCAAATATTCCAGGTCATCCATACAATGTACACTAATGCTACTGCTATTTTGTGAAGTTGCTAGAAGATTGATGGCATATTCAAGTTTGGTTCCCATTCCTGAAATTATATGATAATTAATAATCGAACTTCATATTAATACAAGAGAATACAGAGAATCTAGCATATCCAATTTCATCAAAAACAAAAGAAGAAGCCTATAATGGAAGGCATGGAGATGGAAGTGATCCATCTTATGCTTTTCCTTTTTCATGTGCTTTCAATATCTACTCTATGACTGTGGCGGATTTATCAAATGCCACTACTTTGGGGTGGAGACAGAGGGCAGTTGACCTAAATTCTTTATGGGACATCTGGGAACCAAAGTGATCTAGATAAGATTTTGCTAATATCGAGTCATATCAAATTTTAACAAGGTAAAATTCAAATGCAAGAAACAAATCCCAAAACATCTTTTAAACAATATCTTCTTCAATTTTACCCACGTTTTAGATCTACCAACAAAGAATATGCAGACAGACTTGATACAGTTCACCTTTTTTTCTTGATCTAGATGCAAGCAATTAAGACAAAGATGAGAATTCTTTGATAAATTTTAATCATACTAACTAATTTTGTCTTTGAAAATGTTAAGAGAGGTTTCTGTTCAATTTATGCAAAGGTGAGGGGACAAAAGGGACTGCTCAAAATTGCATTGGGAGCTCTGAAAGTGTGACAAAATAGTGCCTAGACAATGAAGTAGGATGTAAAGAAAAAATGGGATGTAGGCACTAGAGAGACCAAACATGGGTTGTTGGTCTCTCTCTCTCTCTCACTGGTGGGACAATCACTAGCCGAAACGGTGGTCTTCATCTTCAGGAAATTTGTTCTAGAAAAGTGTCCACTTCTTTCTGTTTCTTCCAAAACCAAACCTTTTCGATATTATCAACACGATGAGATCACAAAACAGTTAAAAATCCTACTTTTGGTACTGAAGCTTGTTATAGAGCCATAAAGCAATCATAAAATATAAAGAACACAAATGCACAAGCAAACTGGATAACTATGAGATGGGAGAAAGAAAAGACTTAAAAACCAGTTTCTGCACCTGTAATATTCTTAACTAGTCAATTATGTGGAATACTATCTATCATGGAGATCACAAATTAATTATTAATATAGAAAACAAAAGGATCAAGAACGCCGGCTCTATAGGCATCTTTCAGAACAAAAACCTTAGGATGCAGTGCAAAATTTCTTACTAATGGCATGGCATAAGACACAAAATACATGCAACAGCATCAACTTCAAGTGCGAGGACCAAATCTGAACAAGAAGAAAACTGGCTACTCTATAATTCTCATCATCACCTGCAATATAAAGTGACCAGATCGCAAAACTTTCCTACCAGACTCATTGAACATCTTCCTCCTTCATGCCACTTGCTAGCTTGTCTATTACTGATAAAGAAAAGCTGAAAAACCAACAAGCCTTTAAGCCATTCATGACCTTCGATAAGTCATGTTTTCTCTTTCCCAATATGGACGGAACAACCTAAGGAGTGCAATTGCGGTGGTGAAATCGGAGAAGATACTATGACTAGTACACATCTGGTACAAGAAAATCTCCTGTATTTGACAGAGAGGCCCAAGATTTAGTCTCTCTCTCCCTTGCTTAGAGGAACAACAAAGCAAACCATAACTTAAAAAATATATATATAATCATGGTCTTAATAATTCAAGCATGACAGGCTGTGAAGGGAGGAAAGAAAAGAGCTGGACTAGCTTGCAATGTGTTTGCGAGTAATATTTTGATATTGAGAGAGAGAGAGAGAGAGAGAGGAGAGTGGGAAAGCTAAGTTATAATAGTGTTATATATTAACAATGTAATGTTGTAGTGTATAATAATAAGGTAATTTATGGTATTGAATATTGGTATTGCAAACTGTACCCAAGGGGGAAGAAGGGAGGGATCAAAAGTAGTAGGGGCCACAAAGTTATATACATTTGTATATGATAAAATCAAATGGCACTCCTGATTGTAGGCCAGTGAACAAGATATTCCACACAAAGTCTTCCAAGAAATTCAAGATTATACATGCATTAACTAGATTATTCAACTCTCTGCGCTGCGCCTCAAATTTAAAAAAAAAAATTGACATAAAATATATCTAAATATTGTTAATATGGTTTTTAGAAAAAAAAAATTACATGAGGATTGATTTGATGTCAACATGATAGGTCCAAAAACAACACAGACTATCGATAAAAATATAGTTTGACTAAAAAAATCAAGACAATATCCTTCTATAAATATTGAAATGTAAACATATTAGATCAGCTAAGATGAATTCGGATTAATCTGTCAAATTTGTTATCTAAGTCATGAGACCTTAATAACCCTATAGATAAGGGAAATTTTTTTTATTAAATCCAATTCTTAATCAATCTAATATTAAATAATAAAATTAAAAGTAAAATTCAACTATTAAAAGAGTCAAGCCAACCTGCTAAAACTGGGCCTTGAGACTAGGTTAACCCCATAGAAAGCAAATCGAAACAAATTATAAAGTTCAATTCCAAATGAATCTAATATTAAATGATGAAATTAGAAGAAAAAAAACATAAAAAACCACTTAAATAAATCAATCAAACCTATAACATGGGTCATGAGATCGAGATAACCTCATAGAACACACAGTACCAAAATAAATTATAAATTTTAATTTTCAGCTAACCCAATATTCAAGAATGAGATTAAAAAAATCAACTAAAAAAGAACAAAAAACCCGATTCAATCGGCTTAACCTATGACGTGGGTCATAAGACCTCGATAACCTCTCATATAAATAAAATCAAAAAAATATTATAAAGTCAAATTCTCAATTAACCCAATGTTCAAGGGTTAAATTAAAAAACAATCAAATAAAAAATGGAAAAAAAATGACTAGAGTCAACCCAAGTTAACTTATCACACTTGAGTCAGGAGATTGAGATAACTCTATAAAAAAATATATAAAATTTAATTTTCAATCAACTCAATGTTGAAAGATGAGATTGAGAAAAAAATCTCAATTAAAAAAATAACCAAAAAAACCTGAGTCAACCTAACTAATCTATAAAACTCGCAACCCGAATTATGAGACTATGATACGACATATAAAACAAATAAAAATAATAATTATGAAGCTTAATTTTTAATCAATTCAATGTTAAAGGACGAAATTGAGAAAAAAATTAATTAAAAAAAACAACCAGAGTCAACATGGCTAACCCGCAAAACTTGCAATCCGAGTTATAAGATCAGAATAACTCAATAAAAATAAAATCAAAATAAATTATAAAGTCTAATACCAAGAAAACCTAATATTGAAGGATAAAATATGTTTTTTTAAAAGAAAAAAACTAGGTTTGAAATTTTTTTAAAAAAAAAATCCTTAATTTTTTTGAAATTTTAAGAAACAAACCCTTGCTATTTTACTATTTATTGCTATAGTAAAATATCAATACGTTTTAATATATGTTAATGATAGAAAAAAAAAAATAATAGATGCTTCCTCTTGACGAGAACAACAATGCTAATGATGATCCTGTTTTTCTCTCTTACATGTAATAATTTATTGTGTACAGATATCTTTTCTGTGATTTATTTTTATTTTTTTTGTGAAATTCAATTATTCCTCATTTGATTATATCTCCCCCTCCCTCCCTCCCTCCCTCTCTCCCAGTAGTCAGTGTTGACCTAGTCCACTAGTACTGTTGTGATTGAGAGTTTACCATAGTACAAATTTCGGGTGTCGGAATTCCTCAATTATATATACGCGTGCGTATGTAGAGTCCAATCAATAATGTAGAACAATTAAACAGCCCAACTTTATGCATGACGTGCCTTCCTTGATTCTCTAGTATTAAGATTTGATTTCAAAAATATTCCGAATAAAACTTATTTAATTTTTTCAAGTGTACCTGCTCAAAACACTCAATTATATATTATGTGAGAATGTTAGTTATTAATTAAGAAGGTGTACATATATTGTGTAGAATTTTTTTTTTTTTAGAACTAAATATGGCTTGATGTTATCATCATTGTATATATATAATTTAGTTCTAATTAGGTATTTTTTACCTGAAAATACATTAAAATAATATTTTTTATATTTTAAAATTTATTTTTAATACCATCAAATCAAAATGATCCAAAAACACTAAAATAAATCTAAAATAAAAAAATAATTTGAAAAAATAACAAAACAATGATTCAATCTCAACAAGAAAACTCACTTCATTTTTTTTTTTTAATGAAGATCATCTTTTTCGTCATGTAAAAACACTTGAATGCTCTTTTTTTCCCACATCTACGGTGGCTTTCTCTTGCATGCATGACCAAGTGTTTGTTTGTTCATATAAGCCAATATTTAGACTTGTGGCTCTCTCGATCTACCTTAACTTGCATATATATTTGTCTTGTTACTATGAGTTACCAAAAAGATTTTCCCTCGACATCCTCGAAAGTCCAGTATTGTTGTATGATTACTCATTTGGTGTTTTTCTACTTGTGTTCTCATATATAGAGACAAGCATAAGCTCCTTGAAACTTATCACCGATATATATAATCATATGATTAAGATACACCAAGTCATAGAATGTCCGAAAGTGTAAGAAACCACTAATAAATGTTTGAGGTGGGAAAAGGGGAATTAAACTTCTCGTTATATCGCTTTCCTCCAAAAGCTAAAGAGCTTAGAACATACCTGTCCCCAAGCCCGAGCAATTAAAACATCTAAAACTTTCTAACTCTGAATTATGATCAGGGGAAATTACAACCACGCACATGCCTCGGGCATTATAATACATGATTTGCTTTTATTGTTTGTGTTTTTAAGGTGTGGGCGTGCCAATACTTGTCCTCTACTAGCTACTTGTTCAAATCTCTGCGTAATAAAATATCTTCAAGTAACATGGGCTCTCATAGCTGCCCTTGTACCTCATTGTATATGTTAGTGGCACAGATCGAAGCGTGCGGATATGCTTCCAAGAGCTAGCTTCTGCTGAAGGGAGAAAATTCTCTTGGTTTAAAATTTTAGATTTTAGGTTCGAGATTGATATATATTAGATTAGTGGATAACTGGAATATATCTATGTTTAACTAATTTGACCTGTACAAGTGATTCAAGTTTCGGCTCGCAAACGATGTAACGCAAAGATCAGAGGTTGGCCTTGCTCCTTTAAGTTTGTAATTTTCCAAGTGAGTGTGGTAAGTCTACGCTCCCTAAATTTTATGTTGTGGATGGTTTTATGCTATGCTATGACAAGAAAAAGAATAATGGAAGTCATGGCTAGCCAAACTATGGGTCGAATGATCCCTACCACACTTTATTCATAGTTTCCTTTTCCTCTCGTTAAATTCCAACTCAAGGTCCTGAGACAAAATCCCTTAATGATCATTGCTTTATAAGGTACAAATTAAATCTCAGAATAGTGAGATTTAGCCTGCAACCAAATATCCTTTAAGTAGAACCTGAGAGTCTTTTTAACAAGGATCACTGGTGTGTAGTAATCTAGATTTCGATAGAACCTACTTGAAAAGTATCCAGATGGTTTATTTGAGAAGAATAGAAATGAGTAAATCTGCTACACAATGACAACGAGTTTGCAAGCAAGGAAAGAGAATGGGAGAGAGAGAGTCTTAATTCATCATAATTTCCATATCTTTCCTTCTGCAGAATTTCGTTACATATCATGTACTGTTCTTCTAGATGACACACTACTATCCTGTAATCCAGGCCAACACGTTGGTCAACCCCTTGTTGGGCAAATAAGTGCTTCCAAAACCGACTAGGAAACACAGGTTACTTGTCACTGACAATCATGCCTGAAAATCCATGTAGATTATATACATTGTTCATGAAAACAGTAGCCACAATAACTGCAGAATAAGGATGGCTAGAGCCATGAAATGAGGATATTTACTAAACCTATTCATCATTATTATTAAAAAATAAATTCAACTCAATAACTTAAACAGTTAGATAAGGTCTCAAAATATTATTTATATTATTCTCTAACATACCCTCTTTGGGCTTGAAACTTGAACAAACTCACATTACATTGTGCTTGATTTATATCAAATAAATAGGGATTGTGATATTCGAACTCGTGACCGCTTGGTCATTAAGGTTCTGACACCATGTCAAAGAACCAATTTAACTTAATAGCTTAAGCTGTTGGATGAAATCCCAAGATATGATTTATATTATTCTGTGACAACCATATATATAACATTCTTACCATTACACTTAGGAAGACCTTCTATAAAATACATGCTTATGTTATTAAAATGAGTCAATGATGGGAAGAGGTTGTAGTAACCTCAGGTGGAAGACATTTTATGTTTTGTTTTTTTAGTGCACACATTGCACTCCCTCACATATTGTTTTATATGTTTTTGTTACTTTTTCTAGTAGAATAGACTCTCAGTTCTTTTACTAGTGGTATTAATCCTAGATTTCCCCCTCATAAATGATTCATGATACATAATAACAAGTTGTTTTTGTAGTTCAAGATCATAACCAACCATCTTTTTACCTTTCTTGTTTAAGTGACTATTCACCTACTTGTAATAAGGGTGACGGTTGAGATCCCTGAGTATATCATTTATAATCTCTGTTATAGTATATATATCATTGAGATATTGCCATATTAAACAATTCTCTCTTAATGCTTCAAGATAAAGCATCAACTACATAGTGTTTTTTTCCTTTCTTGTATTCAATCTTGAAATCAAATCCTAAGAGTTTGGTTAACTATAAATGCTGAGATAGAAAAGTTATCTTTTGCTCCATTAGATATTTTAAATTGACATGATATGTTTGAACCTTGAAATGCATGCCCCAAACATAATATCTCCACTTAGACACTATATTAAGTCTCATATGTAAACAAGATTTGTTGCTTTAGACCTAGAGATTTGCTAATGTAAGCTATGAGATTTCCTTTCTACATCAAGAATGTCGTAAGTCCACTCCCTAGAGCATTTGTTTATATAACAAACACCTTGTTTAAGTCAGGTAAGGTTAGGACTAGAGGTTGAGTCATTATCTCTTTTATATTTTTGAAAGCTTCTACTACTTCTATATTCCATACCCTTTGATAAATCTTTTGTAGTAACTAGTTAGGCCAAGAAACCTACGCAACAATTTGACATTTTGAGGTTCAAGCCAGTTAACCATTACTTTGATCTTTTCAGGATCAGTAGAAACTCCCTCTTTAACTATTATATGCCTGAAGTACTCTCTACTTATTTACTGCCAAACATACACTTACTTTCCTTAACTTATTTACTATCAAACATGCACTTACTTTCCTTAACAACTAGATGGTGTAATTTGATTAATTCAAAAACTGTCCTCAAGTGTTCCACATGTGTTTCCATAGATTGGTTGTAGATCAAGATGTCATTGAAAAATACTAGTATAAACTTTCTTCTATCCTTTTTAATTATGTTCATTGTGTCTTTTTTGGTATCATATATTCAAGAAGAAACATGTCCAAATCTAACAAAAGCATTACTACTTCATCAAGCTGTAGTGTTGGGATCGTTATGTGAATCTAGGCAATGATTATGAAGAAGTACTTAATATACAAGTTACCGACCAATACTCAACCATTAAGGACAACAGAGTAGGCAACCTTTATTCAATAGAGCCAGTTTCAAGCAAAATTATAACAGAATGGAAAACCGACCTCTCTATGTAATTAGTTTTTTGTCACATGATGTTATTTGTTTGTATTAAGTTATTTTAATAGTTTTCATGTTATCAATATTGAAGTTGCTCGTTTGATCACCTCTACAATGAAGTGGTCGTTTAAAGAACCATTGTTTTAATAAAGTGATCTTCATGACTATCTTGAATGAATATATATGGTAGAGGCTTGATTGATACATGAGCGAAAGTGTTCATTGTAAGTATTTTGATAGCTATCATTGGTTACATATTGTTTATTTGCATTAATAATCTAAACTTTTCTTACTTAATTTAGAATTTAGAATTTTTTGTTTTGTAGAAGACATATAACGCCAGCATGGTTATGGAATTTTATGAAGACACTTTCATCCATCATTCTCATGATCCTAAAGTGTGGTTAGAGGTTGTTGCAAGTGATGAACCCGATATGAATTAGGTTTATAGTTTGCCTATGAAATCGGTCAAAGAGTTGAAGGTGGCCCGTACTATTTCAATTATAGGCCCAACATAATCCAACCCAAGCTATATATCATAGGACTTTTATGAGATTTTATAGGAAAGAGTTCATGAACAACTATGTATTGAGATGCATAATTTGAGAGCATAAATGAGAGTTGAACTCCAACAAAAAAAAAAAAAAAAAAGAGGAATTGGGCTTAAATGAGCCTAGCTATGGTTATACCTTTTCCTCCCCCTTATGGACCTTCTAGTTGAGGATCTTTTTGTCCCCCTCCACCTCCAATTTTCTAGGAATGTTAATGAGTTGTTCATATCTGCATTTGTTAAAAAAATGTTGGTGTATGAAAGTTTATTTATCTTGAACTATTTAAATGAATTGTGAATTTGTATAAGTAAATTTTTGGAAATATGTTTTTGTTATGATTGTGATTTATTGCGAGCTATTTTATTATTGTGATTGGGGGTGATAAAAGACAAAAACAATTTCAATCTTTGATGGAATTGTTGAAGGGATTGCCTTTTTATCAACGATTTCATGGGTATTTTCAACTAAAATTTACAGAATGAGTATCACCATACCAATGACATTTATGATGGAAGATTCCATTAGGAGAATAAATGGTGATGAAATCGCTAACAACCTATGCCAATGAAATAAAAAGCTTGACGAGATACATTTCGATGATAGTGTTTCATTGTTTATTCCATTAGCATTTTTCAATGCCGATAAAATTATCATTATATATTGATGGAATATTCAGTCAGTATTTTTTTTATTTTTCTAGTAGTGTTTTTTGTGTTTTTCTGTGTTTGTGGAGTAGACGAAACTACATTAATTTCTTATCTCTCATCATTTCTTCAAAATCATATTTTTAAGGGGGAAAAAAAGTAAGGCGACTAGAGGGCTCTGCCAAATTGAAAAATACAGAGTTGGATGGAATATTGTATGCTATCATGACTATAATTCTCTTTGTATAGGCGTTGAGAAATACACGATAGAAATCTTAATAAGAAAAACACAGTTTAGATGTTTTTAAGAGGTTCTCTCCATATGATGTCTAGAATCAATTTTAACATTAAATTTAAAAACACACCACTCGTTTCTGGGACTCTAATCCATGAAAGTTGTAGAAGAATGCAAATGCCCAAAACTTATTCAGATGAACAAGATTCTTGTGCCAAATATTTATTTTTTAATTGATTGGTGTAATTACAATCACCCTAGATTCGGTATAAATTAAGCATATATGCCATGGGAATTAGATAATTTTGGACATATCTAGATTAGGTTGTTGTCTTTTCTAATTCTCATGCATAGTTCCACCCCCTCCTCTTTTTTTATTAAAAAGAAGAGGACAAGCTCATCATGGGAGAGTCGGGAAATGAGAATAGATCTTAGGAGATAGGACTTCATTGAAAATCTAATAGCCATGGTAGGTGCTCCTTTACCATTTTACGGCTATGTCCTGTTTTCAGCCGTTGGTATTTACAAGTTCTTTTTTTCCAAAGTCTAATCCAAAAAATAGGAATTTATTATATTTTTTTATGTCTCGCCAAAACTTTATTTTCTAAAAGAATAATTCTCTTAGCTATAGTATTGTACTCCAAGTTATGTATTATTATTTATTACAACAGTTTAATTACTTTTTTTTGCTTTTTGGTTATTTTGTTTTTTGTTTTTATTTTAGGAATAAGATGGTCTTTTTACCATGACATAAATGTTTTTTAAAAATTATGCTGAGTTATTTTGGTAATTGTATTTTTTTAATTCATAATAAAATTACCAATATAACCCTTAAATAAAATAATCTAATGCCTTCTGCACAAGAGCGTTTTTATATTGTTATATTTAATAGAACAATATAATTACTACATTATCGTTACTATTTAAATTTTTTTGCCTTGGCTTCGGAGACTTTATTGTAATTTCATCATGGTTTGTTTATTATTATTGTTTAGTTCTAAGGACATTTTCGGTTTTGTACATATAAAAAAAGCAAAAAAATATGTTGACACATGTCTCGCACACATTAGCACATCAGCCGCTCCACCGCCTTCTAGCGGCACACATGGTTGTCTTTGGTAGTTATAACTGGGATCCCACCGCTTTGTTTAATTCGCCTCAACATCTTCTTCCTCTCTAGGTGGTATACGTATGATGGTTTAGCGTGTATTGACCTGAAATTGTTTTTCTTTTCTCTCTTTCTTTTTCTTCTCTTTCTTCCTCAAATTGCGTGTTGACCTTGCAAAAAATCATATCAACTCTTCAATTTATATTTATTTTTTATTCGGTCTATCTTCTCTTATTTGCAATAATTTTATTTACATTGATAATTTCTAATTGAATTTTATTTTTGGTTTCATCATGGTCGTTTGATTTATTTTTTTTTTGTTATTCCTTTTTTTTGCAATTTTTTTATTAATAGTCTTTTCAACAATTTGATCCTTCAAAAATAAATTAGATGACATTTAAGCTTGCTGATTGAACTTAGCTCTATGATTTAATAAGTTGCAAGGTTTTTAGATTAAACTATGTTTAGGAGATTATCCTAAGTTTGCTTGGTTTTTCCTCTCTTTTAAGTTGGAATATTCTCTTTTGTTTTTTGAAATTTGACTCTTTTTTTCTAGTTTTTCTTCAGTTATGTTAGCATTAAGTTGTTTGATAATTCAAATAAGCTCGAATGTGGTTCTTTTTCTTCTTCTTCTTTTTTGTCAATTCATTTATTGTTGTTTTTTCTTTGTAAATTTTTAAATTGTTAACCAATAACCTGAAACTTCAATGTTTTTTTAACAAATCGTTATTTAACATTAAAAGAAAAATTATTCAGTCTGCAACAACACGCTGCAAACATATCTAGTTAAGGCTACATCATCACAGTTTACTATCATAATTTTTAAATACTTCACTATCATTTGAAGTTTACTATCATAGTTTTTAAATACTTCACTATCATTTGAAATTATGCATAAAACCACAGATTACGTATTATTTCAAGTATTATTGCAAGTGGTTATGATCCGTCAATTGATGAGATATACTGTAACTAGATAAACGTAATTTTTAGATATATTGTAACTAGATTACGTGGATAGTCTTATAAAAATATTTATAGATTGATGAGATAAGGCTAAACTCCAAAAAGGCTTGTGCTGCATACAATAATAGAATAATAAATAGATCTAATAAAAAAAAGCTCATAATTTTTTGTTGACACCATTAGAACACGTTCAAATTTTGCAAGGGGATTTTATATGTCCAAATCTATAAGGAAGTCAGCACAACCAATCAAGATCCAAAAAAGTCTCCAAATTAGTCTAGAAAATGTTGTTCCAACTAGTTTTGTTATTTTTTCTCTTTACTTTTTAATTTTCTAGTTTGATAGGGACTCTTAATTTCATTTCTATTTTAGCTCGAGTTTTTTAAATTTATTTAAGGAGTTATAAGCTTTTTATATTGTAGAATACTTGAAGAAAAAATAATTATTAATAAAATTTTAAATTATAATTTTTGAGCTGAGGTTCTTTTCGGTAGAATTTTATGTTCTTGTATTTTATTGTTTTTTTTTTGTGTTGTTTTCATTCACATGAGTTGATATCAATCTAGCATCATCATCTACATCATATGTATACTACATCATATGTATATATAGACTACAAAACAATATTAATTATCATGTTAATCTTTATATATATATATATATATATATATATATATATTAACGAATAATTGATCTAATCTATTAACAAAGAATTTGAAGCATTTTATAAAATGTGGTGTTAACCTACATTTATATATATACAGTTTCAATTCCAAATTATATACGAGGTAAAGTTTAATTACCTCTTCTAATTTTTAACATAGAAAAAAATTCCTTTAAATTACAGATTTTATTTTTAATTAAAAATCAATTAAAACAATAGAAAGACACGACGATCCAACAAATTAATAAAAGATAACTCGACGTGCAAATATTCCTTGTTTTCGCACCATAAAATATTCTACTGCATTGTCACCAATAATTAATTTAAGTCTTTGTTTGACATGCATGCTGTAAGAAAATAATTTATGAAATAGTAAAAACAACAATAATATAATAGGGTTAAAAATGATAAAAACAAGCCTTTTATTTGTTTATTTTACACTTTCACACATTTAAATTCCATGGTATTTTTTTAAAAAAAAATTCAAATAAATACAAATGTCTCTATTTCCATCATGCTCAAAATGTAAAAGGATATCAATGTTATATATATATATATATATTGAAAGCAACCTATAAACATCTTAAAAGTAATGATTTCTTACTAAATTTCCCCATGTCTACTTAAAGGATAGACTAAATCCTAAGAATTTAAATATTATTTTTAAACGAAGCCTTAATATTTACACTATAATTAAAACTTCGCTAACTTTAAGATTTTATGTTTAATCTTGAAGTAAATTATTCTTGAATCCCTGTTTTTTTAATACAATTATAATATAGTCCTCCATTTTTAATTATAACTCAATCTCTTTATTCTCATTGATCACTGTATATTTCTAGAGTTGAACGGTTTTCTTTAAACTCTTACGTATCATGTAGATGTTTCTCAAATATTATATAAGAGACTCAGAACAAATTAATATAAGAGATTGAAGAACTAATTAAGTTATAGCTTTGTTTAAAATTGAGAGGATAGAAAATAAAAATGGTTTTAAAATCAAGGCTCATCAACTCTTCCAATCCAGCAAAAAGGAAGGCAGAGGAGTTCACGAAGAAGGAAGGAAGGTAGAAATTAAGAGCTTATCAATACAGAGAGTTTCTTGGAGCTCATCAATGTTGAAAGACCAAGCTACACTCTACTTCTCAACTGGTCTGGCCCTCGTAAGTGGATCGCTCATGCGGGAGAAGAGGGACAGAGATAAAGTGGAGAAAGAGGACAAAAGAAGTGATGGCATATCTCCATGCAAGAAAAGAGGGACAAGCCTATGTATGATTGTTTTTTTATTGGGATTAGAATAAGCACGCGTTGTAGTCTATTTGTGGTACAAAACCCTAAGGTTGAGGGATCCACTCTCTATCACCATTTACTTTTCTTCTTTTTTTTCTTCTTTTTTTTTTCACTTATACCGTCCTTTTCATCGCCGACATATAAACCCACTCCATTATCCTTCTCTTTTGCCTACCCTGTGAAAAGAAAGAATCTCTCTATTTTTTATATTTCGAAAGAAAAATCTCTAAATGTCAATTTCTAGCTATTTGCAACTCTATCTTGTTCATGGTACAGTCAGTTTTTCTTTCTTTTTCTTTTTCTTTTTCGCTGTATGTTCAGAGATATCACTAAATCGGATTTCAAAATATGAAAGACTACGTACGTTCACATCTCCGATCATTCATCGGTTTTTTCCTTACGAATTGCCACTGTCATCAGTCAGGTTGCAGTTCTGTTAAAGAGTTCAGTTTATCAATCGATCGAATAAATAAAAAATCAATTTCTTTATATTGAAACCAATTTTTGTGACTGAATATTTGATTGCTAATAATTTTGCAATTGTTCGGTGAGTTGCAAATTTTCATATTTAGATCACCTATAGCTCGTCTTCTTTAATTACTACGTCCTTCTATCCTTCATTATTTCCTTCTCACTTCTGTACTCTCTCAATCAAGCAGTACCTGACGTGAATTTTACAACTCTGAAGCAGCCTTTGTACAGCACTACCATCATGCTTCACCGGACATCAGTTTTTTCTCTGGCTTCACCTCCATTTTTCTTTCTCTTTTCTACTCTATCTCTCAAATCCTTAATTGAAACCCCACTAATCCTGAACTCTATCGTTTTCGCCTCTATTTCTTTCCATCTTTCATTCAATTAACTTGTGTTGTTTGTCAACAATGTAAATCTTAAAATGAGGTTTCGTAGGGTTTTATTGTTGTTAAAATATAGCTTGTATATTAGATAGTTAAAAAAAAATTATTTCATATTAAAATGGTAAGAGATTTTGTTGTATCTTATAATGTGAAGGATACCAAATCAATAGATTTGAATGCTGGAAGGAAGGCTCAAAACACGCATGTTTTAACACCTGATACAACGGCTCACCCGTTTGATGTTGACAGAAATATATTAGAAACAATCTTTTTTTTCCTCTAATTCTTATCCACAAACTTTTTGTTTATGTTTATTAGAAACAAAACAGAATTTTTTTTTCTTAATAAAATTATAGAAATTGTTATTTATAAGTTTAAGGCGTTGATATATCATAAATGTATTTTGTTTTAATCATGCAGCAAATATAATGGAGGTAATTAATACTTTAAAGATAATGATTTTCACTCCTCAAAGGATGTTTGCAATATCCATTGACATTACACTTATGTCCGTAGCCTATCCCAAGTGCAAACATTACAACAGATTTTATTAAAGGTCTACTCATATACAAAGAGAAAGATATTATCTTTGTTGTTGTTCACCGCTAAGTATGCCAACTTGATGTCCTGTTCTCATCCATATTCTACTTAGTAGCTCAGCTCTTCATAAACCTGGTTTTCAAGCTTTATAGTTTACCTAGTTCTATTGTTTCGAATAGAGATCCTGTGGTCTTAAGCTCTTTTCGAAAAGAATTGTTTGCTCTACTAGGGGTTAGTTTGCACTATTCTAGTGGTTATCATCCTCGCACCGATGACCAATCTGAAGTGGTTAACAAATGTTTTTAGTGTTATTTTTGTTGCACGACAACCTCTTGGATGAGTTAAGTGGTTGCCTTTTACTAAATTCTGGTATCATCCTCACACTGATGACTAATCTAAAATGGTTAACAAATACCTTTAGTGTTAATTTTGTTGCATGACAACCTCTTGGATGAGTTAAGTGGTTGCCTCTTACTAAATTCTGGTATAACACAGACATCTATTATAGTATTTAGATGACTTCATTTTAGGCTTTATATGGTTATTCTCCACCCTTGTATCTGCCCTATTTTCCTAAGGACTCTTCAGTTGTGGATATTGACTTCTAGTTACAGGATAAAGAGATGATGATTTTTGTATTAAAAATCTATCTTTAGAATAAGCTAGATGATTTAATATTGGAGACATGGTGTATGTTAAGCTTCAGGAGTATAAGTAAGTTAGTTTGATTCAAAGAATTCATTAAAAGTTTGATGTCCGAAACTCTATTACTAGCTTGAAAAAAGTTATTCTCGGATCAGTGAAATAGATAATATTTCGCTAAATCTTGTGTATCAACTCTTTTATTTTATTAAATTTATTTGTTCATGATGATGTTTATTGAATTTCATATCTAATTTCTCAAGTCACTGATATTTACTCACTGAATTATAATTTTTTATTTAAAAATGGTTTTCAACTTCTTATACATAATAGTTTTGAGAAATAAAAATTCCAACAATAGACTAAACCACTTCAAAGATGATAATAATAATAATAATAATAATAATAATAATAATAATAATAATAATAATAATGTAACTTTCCAAGATCAGGCATATCAAACTCAACCATCTTAGACCTTTTAAGTTTCTAAAAAATGACTATCATTTCTAGTGTAATCAAATAATCTACATATAAATATATAAAAAAACATCTTTATGTCATTTTCTATTGTAATAAAATGTGGATATCTTATAAAACATTCCTTTCAAACATAATCCTATCTTTTTATATTGTTGTTTCAGCCTATATGCAGGCTTTTTCAACTTATACACTATATGATCATCGCTTAGTTTCACATAACTAGGAGGTTAATCCAAAAATAATTATTCTTCTAGATCTCTATATAGAAATGATGATTTGACATTCAACGGAAGATAGGCCATGAATCTCAAGTTTCCAAAGAAATAATCAATCTAATTGTGTCATTTCTTATAACTAGAGCAAAAACTTCTTACTTTTTCATAATTGACATTGTTCTCTTGCTTATAATCTTTAGCTACTAGGTTTGCTTTATATTTTTTGAATCTGTCGTTCTCCTTCAACTTTATCTTGAACATCCATTTTATATTAATGATTTATTATCCTTATAGAAGTGTTATTAGCTCCTAAATGTTGTTTCTATTAATGGCATCAATTTCAATAGTTATAGCCTTTTGCCATTGTGGTCATAGGATCACAATCTAAAAATAAAACAAAATGAGTAAATGAGTTATCAAATTGATCGATTCCAATTATTTTATAATCACTCATCCATACAGATTTTTTTATAACATGTTGTGATCTTTTTTCATCATTTGTTAATGTTACAAGTGTGCTTTAATCATCTACCAGTTGTGATGCATCCTTCATAGGCTTTTCATTTTTCTCATCATTTTCACTATTTAAATCCACTAGAATATTTTATTCAACACCATTATTACTCCATGTCTAGACTTTACCTTTATTAAAAAAAATAACATCGTGCCTAATAACAAAAACTTTTGTGCTAATATTATATAGTTTATAAGCTTTTTAAATAGTCAATAGTACAAGAAAAAATGTATTTTTCTCTTTTATCATAAAGTATTTTTCCTCTTCTAATGTAGAATATAGGCATATGCAATACACCAGAAAATTTTAAAATCACCTACTATTGGCCTTTTTCCACTTTTATTAAAAATAAAAATGCTCCAATTTACTATTTCAGGATAGAAAATTTTTAGTAGGCCACTCCTTATATAAAACTTCGCATCAAACGTCAAAGGAGTAAACTGGGGAGAAAATATATAATACAAAAAATTGTAATTAAAAGAATGAGGGCATCAAAAGTCTGAGAATCAAAACAAAAATAAATTAGAGAATATCAAAAAAAATTAACATTAGAGTGTTAAAATGAAAAAAAAATTAACAAAAGGAAAAAGAAATCAAAAGAATGAAGGCTAAATTAAAATAAAAATAATAACTTAAACTTTGATCGAAGGATGAAATTGTAAATAACAAAACTTTAAAAAAAAAGTCAGAAATCAAAAGAATAAGGATCGAATCGAAAAAAATAATTCATGCCAAATTGTAATTCAATGATGAAATTGAAAACATTAAAAACTTTTTCCAAAAGGGCCAAAGACTAAAATAAGTAATAAAAAAACCTAAGGACTAAAATTGAGAAATGAAAAGAAAAGAGGACAAGTGTGCACTTTTGCTAGGAGAGAGAGAAAAGCAGGATTGAAAAAAAAAACGATTATCAGCGAAAAGCCATCCATCAACCACCACCACGTGCTGCACCATAAGAAAAAGGGTGAGGCGACGCTTCTGATGACATGGTGGAACATATTTGGCCATGAGAATACACTGCACGCGCCACCATAAGATCACGGATGCATCCCATACGTCAACTGTTCTTTAATTAATTAATCATAGCAAAAAGTCCAAAGCTGCCCTTATGATTTCGGCATTCAAAAAAAAAAACCAACATGAAAATATGAAATTGCACCTGAACCCTTTTCTTATTTTTTCCATAATGTATGGGTAGAAAGGTCCTTTCATAATCCTGCGAAAAATATAAAGGCAGTAAACACCCTTGCCTATCAATTAAATTTTGTTTTAACTTGGGGGAGAATAAGTAATTATACTGTTTTAAAAAAATTAAAAAGATAAAAGTAACCCCTGGTAATATTTTAATGACCAATTGGTGTTTTTGAAAAGACAAAATTACTCTCAAAACTAGGACAAACAAAATCCTTTTCAAATGGAAAAATCATCACTACACTGCCACAATTCACGGTATAAGATCTCTACATCTACAATGATTGATACAGTAAAAAAAGCAATGCCCTTTATATGTTTGTTAAATGTGACCTTCGCTTTGTCATGAGCCATATATTTTTTTCGACAAAAAAAAAATTATATATATGGACTCTTTCAACACTTTTTTATATATATAGAAAATTGAAAATTTTATGCATGCATGTAATCAAATTATTCAACAACTATGCTTGTTAATAAATAAATAAATAAATAAGTTATAAACAATACCAAAAAATAAAACAGGAAAAATTAAAATAGAGATGTAGATCAAGATATTTTATCTCGTAAGACAGGGCATTTACTCGGTTATATTTGCTCTATATATATATATATATATATATATATATATATATATATATATATATAATGGTGGAGGGGTATTATCAAAGTTTTCAAGCAAATCGCAAAACAGAATTTGATTCTCCATGGCTATGACCTATTTAATTGTACATCAATCAATAGAATTATTAACAATTAAATTTTATAACATAGGATCCAAAATGACACTTGTCGAACACCCAAGAGATAAAGAGGAGATGGTCCTCCTTGTTGTCTACAGTTTACTATTAAGTGGAGATCTACAGGTGTCTATGTGTTTTTTCACGAATACGTGGCACTACATGGATTGATGATTAAAGTCGAAATTGACCCTAAAAAATATTTATTTTTGCTATTATAGTGTATAATAATCATAGGCATCTTAGTCGATCGGAAGTCTATTTTTAGAGTAGAAACTGGAAAGCCACCCACGTACCCCTACCTCTTGGTTAAGACTCAACAAATTTTGCATATGAGGTTTCATATATGATAATTACTGAAATGATTGCTAATATTATTTAAAAAAAAGGCTATAATCATATTTAAAAAATATGGAAAAATTAAATTATATTTAATTGAATAATATTTTAAATATAATTTTATTTATAATAAATTTTATTCAAAGTTTAAGAAAAAATAAAAAAGAACTGAAGAGTAATGTAAAAAGAGGTCAAATGTTGGGACCTTAAAGGGTGGGCTAGTGTGCATATATAGCCTAACACAAAAAAGCCTAGGGGTGCATGGTTGGCTAGCCTTGCATGATTGACTTTCTTCTCTGTTTTTTTAATAAAACAAATTACAAGTTATTAACATTGACAGATTACGTATAGTTTATTTGGAATCCATAAACCTATTTTTTAAACCATTTCACTTGAAAAATCAAGAAACGTACTAATATCCTCATCAAATATTCAATTTTCAAACTTTAACCAGTCAAAAAAATCAAGAAATATACCAAGATCATCATCAAATCAATTTTTTATCTTTTTTTGAATTGCTTTTTATACCTTCGATAGTTTAATCAATTAGTTCTTAATAGTTTCATTCCCGTATTGAATTTGATAGTCGATTCTTAGTTTCATTAAAAAAGATTAAACAGTTTATTTTCAGTTTTATATGTTAAATTTTTTATTATTTTTAAATACATGTGGGATTGTTGCTTCTAACATGAAGGATTATTGATCTTTTAATGTAAATTATTGTGTTCCTTGCAAAGTTGCACTTTGTTGAGTGGTTAGAGTTGCGTACAGCTCCAATGTCGACCACCCGACCAATTAAAGACCATTAATTGGTATTTTGTTGTAGATTGGGAATAAGAAAGAATCTTATAATGGGTGAGAGGACAAGAATTAGCAACAAATATGAAGAAAAAAAATCAGATATTTGATTTATAGCATCTATAGATCAAATAAAAAAGTTTAGTATATAGATTCAATTAACTTAAGGTAATTAATGACAGGTTTGGTTTGATATTGCTTTTTTCTTAAGATACTCAATTATAACTTAGTCTCTATAGTCTATTAAGATTAACTAATTTGCTCATCTAGTATCAAAATCTATTGAGCAGTCCATTAATCATCATTAACAATATCCAATTTAGTAGTTTTTTTTCTTTTTTGGTTCCAAAATGTAATTTTTTAATCAAATTTTCCCATCTTACTTACTTCCCTTCTCTATTCAGGAAATGAACAAAGAATTTATGGAGGAACTAAATTATAAATGGATTATATTGATAATATTTTGAAGCTGCAAGAACAAGTTATTATGTTGACCTTTAAAATATGTCTATGGGGTGAAGGGGAATAATATAAGAGCAACTTTTCACCCCCTACGCCTCTGTTTGACATCATTTATAAGGGAGGGCAGGTTTTAAAGAAACGTAATATTTACCTCCCAAATGGAGGTATTAATGTTAAGGAGAGAGGATTCTGATAGACATCATGCATGCTTAATTCCTTAAAAAAAAAAAAAAAACCTTTTTTTTAATCCCCACTTCAGCTCCGATCGAGTTCTGCATTCAATGCATCAGATTTGGAGTGCGGCTCCTCAACAACCATAAAATAAAGAGATTATTCAAGCAAAGAGATTGGGTACTCAGCACCCAGAAGGAATATCTTTATAGGCCAAATAAGCTTATCTCCTCTGCATACAATAGTCTACTTCATTTTACAACAATATCTTCTTATCCCACGTTGTTCTGTTGCCTCCTTTTATTATTCTATGTCTTTAGTCTTTCAATTATTGCTATCAAGATCATTAATAAACAATTTCTTCCTCTCCTTTATTGCTAGTTTGGCATTTGACAGAAAGTACAAGGTGGGTGTGCATGCTGGAGAGGAAGAGCATCATGTTTACAGATTGGCTTTGACATTGTTCTTGTGGCCCTTCCTGCTTTTCTTTTTTACTTGGAAATAGTTATGGCAATCCTTACGGACAAGATCAGCTTGTGTGGGTGCGTTTCTCAAGCTCCTAAGATGTTTCTATAATGACCTAAACTCTGCTTAAGATCTAGATCACATAGGAGAGCATAACTTGGAACAGTTTTTTATTAAGATATGAAGATGGAAGCAGACAAGAATCTGCAGCTTCAGAACCCTTTGCTCAGGGAATGGATCTTTTTGTCTCACAAAAATTTATTTTTATCTAGTATGATTGGTTCACTAATTTGAAGCTACTTGCCCCTTTTTAGTTTTGATGCTGATGGGTCTGGACTTAGCATCCTTATTTTTGGGCCCAAACCAAGCAAAATGGGCTCAGGATTGGTTTATTAATTTGAAGTTACTTGCCCTTTTTTAGTCTTGATACGAGAAACAAGGCAAAGCCCAGCCCAGGTCTTGGTGGGTCATCCACCTTCTTTAAATCGGGTGATCCGAACTCTAAATTGCAAACACTTTTTTGTATGTAATCTATAAATTGGCGGGCCGGCTGTAGTCGGAATGGATAGAACCCAGGCCTATAACAGTTGAAAGGCTCAAAGACTGAGGTCCAGTCACCATAAGTGTAAATAAGCCCACAATTTGAAACCCTACACTGAACATACCATTATATTTCCTTCTTTTTCGTTTTCTTAGGGGTTTTTCCTTTTTAGTCGTCTTAGATTTTTACCAAATATAAAATAGTAGCTTTGATTCTGAATTTCTGACAACAAACACAACACCTATGTCTCTCTCTGTAGACATTTTTGTTCTGTCTGATCAGCATCATCAGGCAATCAAAGTCCTTGCTGTTACTACAACGAACTTGATGGAAATAAGAATGTGACTCTAACAAGTCTGTTCAGTGTTGCCATCTTGTGCTGAAGAACATCCCAGTTCCCTCCCTGCAATTACTACTACAAATCAACCAAATGAGAATTCACTGTCTTTGATTATAGAGAAGAGATATGTTGAACCCTTCTTTCTCTTTAACCGAGAGAACCCAATTATCTATTTTGCTTAAGGTGCAACCAAATCTTCATAAACTGATCGTTTACATTTTCAGATTCCTATGGATTTTCTTCAAAGCAGAAAGCTTTTCTTGGAGGATAATTTCATATTAGACGCTTTCTCTGCTTCGAGTTGAACCGTCGACGAATTAAATGTTCAGCTAAAATATTTCCACTGCTCTTCTCGGTCTATTTTCAGTAACCCAGATGGTTTACATTTGGTCTCGTTATGGCAGTGCTCTTTGTTTTTTTGTTTTGTTTTTTTTTCGGTTTCTCGGCATCTCAAGTGAATTTTCATAGGCTACTGTTAAAGAGTGTGGGGCTTGAAATCTGCGGGAAGACAAATGTTCAATATATGATAACAAAACATTCTTACACAACTTAGATTATATTTAAAATTGTGTTAGGTGGTTTAAAGTATTTTTTATTTAGAAATATATTAAAATATTTTTTTATATATTTTTAAAAATTACTTTTAAAATTAGTATATTAAAATAATTTAAAATATAAAAAAGGTTAATTTTTAATATAAAAAAAAAACCTTTTTAAAAATACGGGTTGGACAGTGTTGTTTCCGAACAGTACCTTAATCTCTGCATACATATTACAACGTGCCATACAGATTTATGTGGGCAATTAGAAGTACATAGTATTTTTGGGAAATATTTCTTGTTATGAAATATTTTAAAATAATATTTTTAATTTTTTAAAAATTATTTTTGTATTAATATATTAAAAAAATTAAACCAAATTTTTAAAAAAAAAATATGCCCAACAAATGACATTAATTATAGTCCCTACTCGACAATAAGTTATTTTTTGATGAGTAAGATTGAGAGCTTGCGGCTTTCTAATGCAAAAAAAAAATATATATATATATATATATAGTAGACGAGAAAATCACACACCTTGCATGAAGAAGAAATGCGCAAAACTTCAATTGCAACAAAATACAATCATAATCTTAATTGAGTTTTTGAAAACAAAACATAAACAGTAGTGATCCAAGCCATTCAAGCTCAACACCCCAGCGTTTTTCCTCATCCTTTTATTATCTAGTTCCAAGCAAAATCCGAGCAGCATCACAGAAAAAAGAAAGCTAGAACTATGGCGAGATAGCAACTATCCGGAACTTTGAAATGACGAGACTTCTTAGTACTTGTAGTCCTTGACGTGGAGGCTCTCTGAGGCACCCTCACCAAGAGTGGCATCACCCTTGTACGTACCAAGAGTAGCCTCTGAGTTAGCTTTGCATCTGGCAAGCAATGCAGCACGAGCCTTCCCCACATTCTCCGGCTTGCCAGCCCATGCCTTGAGGGTACTCTGCTGAAGAGCACGTCCAAAGGAAAAGGATAGAGACCATGGCTTCTTGGTGTTTAGTTTGTTCATGGCATTGAGGTTGAGCGTGGCCTCCTCCTCACTCTGGCCACCAGACAAGAATACAATAGCAGGAACTGCAGGGGGCACAGTACGTTGAAGTGCACGGACTGTGTACTCGGCAATAACCTCATGTGCAACCTTGGGAGCATCTGATCCAGGAGTAACCATGTTCGGCTTCAAGAGAGTACCCTCAAGTATGGCATGGTGATCATTGAGAGCTTTGTAGCATGCAGCAAGAACACGCTCTGTTACTGCGGCACACTTCTCAATATCGTGAGAACCATCAACCAAGATTTCAGGCTCTACAATGGGCACCAAGCCATTTTCCTGGCAGATGACGGCATATCTGGCTAAACCATAGGCATTCTCATGGATGGCCAGCTCAGATGGCTCATTGGCACCAATCTTGAGCACAGCACGCCATTTGGCGAAACGTGCACCAGCTTCGTAGTACTTTGCACAGCGCTGGCCAAGGCCATCAAGACCCTGAGTTGTGGTCTCACCGTTTGTGCCAGCAAGCTCAACGGTACCCTTGTCAACCTTGATACCAGGGAGAACACCACCTTCCTTCAAGACATCAACGAAGGGCTTGCCTGCGCACAAAACAATTGAGATTAAATACTTATAAAACACAGGAAAACAGACTCCGAAAACAGAAAACACAGCGGAAATTAGAAAAAGAAAAGCAGATCAACATCGGTACCTGATGCAGTCTTTTGGTAGAGAGTTTCCTCAAAGAGAATAACTCCGCTGAGGTATTGAAGAGCACCAGGGGCGCAGAAAAGGAGCTCACGAAGGGCTCGCCTGTTTTCCTCGACATTCTCAACATTAATACTGGATAGACGCTTGCCAATTGTGCCAGTTGACTCATCAGCAGCTAAGATACCCTTCCCAGGGGTGCCAATGTAGGCAGCATTCTTAATGAGTTCATCTGCAAAATTAACAAATCATGAAGCCTATAATAAGTGGAAAATCGAAAGAACAATCTTATAAATGTAAATCTGAGGAATTAAACAACTCTTAATCATTTATAATTAATAAAACAGACAATTAAAAAAAAAACTGTAGCTCGGATCTAAATTTAAATTTGAAACATACTGGAGTAATGGGAAAAATAGATCTGTAAACCTTAGATTATAATAATAAAATAGAAAAGACCCGATCTGACTGTCCAAACTGACCGTTCAAAAACAAAACATGCGACAGACGGATATCATGAATAAAGAAATACTAATGAACATGAAATCAGATCGGATCAATCCTAGATTCGAAAACAACAATGGAGACAGCAAGAACCTAACCACAACACTTAAATCTTGATATCATGTTGAAAATGGAAGTAAGCTAAATTTAATTAACAGATCTGAAATAAAAATAAACTAAATTAATATACGTTTTAGAGCAAGATTTTAGAACAAGAAGGAATAGGAGAGGAGGATTACCAGCGTATTTGCTCTTGAAGCAAGACATTTTTGCAGGAAGAAGAGTTCGGGGAGATCAATGAAAGAGAGGGAGGCGATGTGGGGAGGGATGAAAGGGGGTTGTGAGGGTTTATATTTTGTAGGAGTAGCCAAGAAAGGTCAGTGAGGGCATCGAAATTGTCGCTAATGTTGGCTTTTTTTCCACGTAACGCCCTGCTGCCGTTGGATATCACGTCTCCATCCTTTTCTGTTTCCTACTCTCTTTAACATCTTTCCTCCTCTCTCTTTACTCTTTTGTCCTTCCCTTTCCTTTTGTTTCCTTTTTATTATTTTTTTCCAAAATTAAGTATTAATTTTCCTTCTAGTTTTCGTTATTTGCAGATTGTTATTGATAAGCATATTCTCCATATTCTCTAATATTCCTTAAGAACAAAGGATTAAAAAGAGCACGTCCCATCGGAAAGGCAAAAAAGTATATTGATCCCCCAACTACAATTCAGTTCTAATTTAGGTCCTTAAACAAAAACAATCGCAACCGGGTCCCTCATCCATTGGACATCACACAATTGACCCTTGTCTTAAAACATGTTTTCCTTGAAATTCGGAGAGGGAAGAGGACCTATTTTTCTTTCCATAAATTTAAATGGTGTGTTAATTGGGCTACATTTGATGGATAAATAAAAGATAAGGGATCCAATTGAGAATTTGTTTTGTTAGGGAACAAACATGAGGATCACATGATAGATAGGGACAAATATGTCTTATGGATCAGTTTTATTTTTATTTTCTATTGGCTCGTGGGAAGACGAGCTCGACTTGAGTTTCAAGCATAGGAATTAACGGAAGGGTGGATTAGGAAAAGCAAATTTAAAATTGTAAAAATCTATTTTTTATTTTAAATTAATGTTTTTATACTATTTTAATACAGTAATATTAAAAAAATATTATTCTAATATATTTTTAAATAAAAAATATTCTTCAAACCAAACAGGCGTAGCGATGAAGGGCTGGGAGGGAGTTTAGGGGATTGAAAGGTGGGACCCAAAAGCCGAGGGACACCCAGGCCTGCGGGTTAGGTTTGTAGTTTTGACAGGGAAAAGTTCGTGTCTTGTGGCCACCTACCCTTCCATGGTCTCCGTTTCTGGGTGTGCTTTCTGGGTGTGCTTTTTTAGCTGAACTCGTGTCCTTAACGTGACTTCCGTGAATTAGATCACACTTGGTAAATAAAATGTCTACATTCATTGGGCCCCATGGTAGATTTTTCTTTCCTTTTAGTTTTTTATGAGCTATAATTAATTAGTGTTTAATGTGGTTGTGATTTAAAAAAAAAATATTTAGAAATATATTAAAATAATATTTTTTTATTTTTTTAAATTATTTTTAAGATTAACATATCAAAACAATTTAAAAATATAAAAAAATAAATTTTTAACAAATAAAAAAATAAATTTAAAAAAATATGAATTGCCTATATTTCCAAACGCGATCTAAAGCTATATTTGGCATTACGAAGAAAATAAAAATTTTCACCGCTTTGTTTATTATAATTTTTTTTTCATTCCTATAACACATTTTTTCAACTACATGTCTCTTGAAAAAAAAAATACAAGCACTTATGCTTTGGTCTTTTTTTTTTGGCACTTTGAATTTTTTGATCTTTTATTTCTTTTTATAAAACCTATCAGGATTTTTATTGATTTTTTTATTATTTTAATTTTATCCTTTAATATTTTTAATATTTGATTTATATTTAATATTTTTTAATTATATAATAAAATAATAAATTTAATTAAACCTAATAAAGTTAATAATTCAAGTCACGAATTTATTAATCTAAATTAACCTAAATTGTTTTTATTTTTTGTCTTTAAACTTATTAAGTAAATAAATTAACGTCAAGATAATTTTTATATAATTTAATTTTAAATTTGAGTTAGATAAATAATCGGGTCGAGAATTTTTAAATTTAATGTATTATATTGGATTTAATAATAATGTCAAAATTTTTTCTTGTGTAATTTAAAATATCAGAGAGAAGATCTCATATGAAAAGTGTGATAAGGGAAGGATGTGAAAAATTGAATGGTTCTTTCTTAACAACAAGTGTCCATTTGGATCCTTCCTCTTGTACTTTCTTCTTTTTAAGTTGGCCTTTCATGTTCCTGTGACAATTCCAGTAATTTATGCATTTATTTTTATTATTCACCATAATTTAATATATGTTATTATGTGTTTGGGAGGGTGGTAGTAGTTATTTTTAAAATATTTTTTATATTAAAACACATCAAAATAATAATTTTTTATTTTTTAAAAATTATTTTTAATATCAGTACATCAAAATGATTTGAAAATATCAAAAAAAATATTAATTTAAAAAAATTAATTTTTTAAAAAAACTTTTCCGAACACAATTTCAAACACAATATTAGTGACCCCAGTAAAACCTTTCCTGGCTCCTCCGCCAAGCTGATATATATATATAAAGCTATTTATTAATACACTGGTAAATGGTTAAACATATGCCTTTTAATTATTTGTTTAATAAAGTGTTCAGTAAATGCACGATGACAGTAATTATTTTGCAAGTGTTAAGATTAATATTCATTTGTTTCTGGTGCTAATTAGTTGAAGCATTTTGTTTATTTTGTTTTTGCATTTAAAATTGATATAAATTATTTTTTATATATAATTTTAGATCGTTTTAATATATTGATATTAAAAATAAATTTTAAAAAATTAAATATGTTATATTAATATATTTTTAAACAAAATTATTTTTTAAAAAAATAACAATTACAATCACAAATACTGCCGAGTGCTATGGCAGTAGATGTCTTCCACTTCACCAACCTCCAAAAACTAGTTTGGTGGCCGCTGACTAGATTTTTGATGTTAATAAATCCATCGTGGAAGAAGTGAAAACCTAATGAATCTGCTGATAAAAAGAAGAAACTCATCCCAAGTATTGGGGGTGAGTAAATGAATAAAAAAAATTAAATAAAAAACTGAAAAAACCGAATCGTGAAAAAAACCTGATTAAAATGATTAAAATTTTAAAAAAAATCAACCGGTTTGGTTTGGTTTCGGTTTTATAAACCTGAAATCGAAAAAACCGAACCGAACCTAAACAGATAAAAAACCAAAAAAAACCAAGCCAAACCGGTTTGAACCGGTTTTTGTCCTAAAAAACAGAACCACAACCAGAAAAAAAACTGAGCCAAACTTGTTTGAACCGGTTTTTGTCCTAAAAACAGAACCAAAACTGGTCGGTTTGAAACGGTTTCAGTTTTTTTAAAAAAATTAATTTTTATTTAATTATTTTTTAATAAAAACCAAACCAAAAACGACTCACCCTCCCTATTATCATCCCAACTCCTTTGACAATAAAGGTTAGTATTAAAAATTTATGGCTTTCATAATAATATCAATTTGAGTTGTATAATTAACGAATAGTAACATGACAGATAGTGCTTTGTTATCTGTCACCTACCCATTGTGATTACTCACAAGTCAAATTTATAATCCTTCTCTTTTTTAAAAAAAACAATAAAGAACATCCCCGAATTAGTTTGTGAATTAATCAATATTAAATATTTTCTCGGGACAATTTTAAAGATACATCTAGTAATACGTTAGCCTAATATATTTAGAAAAATTTAATAAATTCTTTAATGGTTTAAACCCACAAAATAAAAATAATAAAAACAAAATACCTAATTATTTACCAGACAACTTCTTTGAAGTTTTATAATATTCTTATAAGTTGTATCAAACCATCTCCCACACTATAAAAAGGAACGCGTCACTCAGCACACGAGAATCTCACTAATCACGCCCTCTTTTTCCTTTTATTTATTTTTTGACTTTTCCTATTAATATATGGGGATTATATATATATATATATATATATATATATATAAGAAGAAAACAAACTAGAGGAGGCAGGAATCTTAGTGGGTAACCTTTGGAAGTTGTAAGAAGTCGGCAAGTAAATGATCATATAGTTAAGAATCCAAGATTGAGATGTTATGAGGGTTGAAGTGTCCAAATTGAGATATATATATTATATTCTGAATAATGAAAAATGTTTGTGAAAACTGAAAGAATTCCCCATAAAAACATCGGAAGAACTGTAAAAAACTCAAAAGGAAAGTTGAATCCGTTGCACAAATTTTGTTTTGGATGGACAATTTTTTTTTTTTTCTGTTTATGTGGTTTCTTAATTTTGTTAATTATTTGACTGCATTTATTGGGGTTTTATGTTGCCATATGGGGGTGATGGCTGAAATTATGAGTTCTTCTTAATTTAGATTATTGTTTTTATACAGTTGTTGACAAATATTTAAACTAGGAAAATTAATTAGTATTCATTATTAGATATCATTGACTATTAGTTTCTCCTTCCCCTTGAATTTCAGGCCTATATAGTTGACATCAAACACCATTAACTGGAAACCTGGTTGTACTTATCAATCTCTCGTATTTTGTTATGTGCTTAGACTTGAGAGGAGAAGCTGATTAAGTGTAATCATGATCAGTCTTAGACGTGAATTGTTTTAAGTAAGTAACTAAGATGAAGTAACTCTAGAATCACAATCTTATTTCAATTGATTACAGGGTTAATTTAAATTGATTTTGAATCGTTGAACATATCACATCTTAAAAATTCCACTAGCATTAGACATGATGTAGGATGGCAACATGTTATAGATATTGATAAAATTTCAAGAAAAATTCAATGCAAGTTTTGTCAGAAAATTTTTAGTTGGGGCATTTATCTTTTAAAATATCATTTGCTTGCAGTAATGAGGATGTAAAGTCATTTCAACAAGTACTAGAAGATGTAAAAAAGATGATTAGCTTTGTTTTGGTGAAAAAACAAGAAGCATCTAAAAGGAAAAAAAAAAACGAGCTTTTCAATATATTGAAAAAAATGATGAAGATGAAAGGAAAGAAATTAGCTTAATTTCTAAGGAGGCAAGTTTCATTAGCTTTTTTTTAGAAAATAAAACTATGAATTTAGGGTTTACCTCTATAACCTTTCTTGCTCATCAAATCTCGTATTTTATTTGTATTATTGTTATCCTTTTAGATTTTTCCTGCATTAACAACTTACCTTAGGTAGAACTCTTTAAGGTGATAATATCTTCCTTTTAGCCCAAAACGTCGTTTTAAATCTGAAAAATCAATTAGGGTTTCTAGCGACCGTAATATTAGGTGACAACTCCTTCACATATCACACATGTCTCATACCTTTCCCCCCCTCTTAAAACCAAAAAACTTCCTTTTAGAAAAGAGAGTGAGGCCTCGCGATATGTAGTGCAACAAAGCTTCTTATTAAAATTATGAATCAGGGTTAGCCAAAGAATTATAAATGAATTTTTCTCTTAAAATAGCTCTAAAACCTAATTCTTGTCCTCCAAAATAGAAAAAGTAATCGATCAATCCTAAACTAGAAAATTATTAATTAGGAAAATAAATCTTATTTAATCCTATAAAATAAGTAATTTAGCACTATAAGGATTCTATATCCTTTGATAAAACTAAACAAGAAAAACCTTTGGTATGCATTCTACGTACTCCACCAAGAATCCAGTAAGTGTTTCAAAAGTTTTGGCCATTTCAAATTGACACTACTAATTGCATTATTGTCTCAAACATCAATTTTGAATTTCTTATATTTCAAATATGTCACATATCCACTTTCTAACAAGCTTATTATCAACAATAATAGTTATTACAATTATAAAATATACTAAAACACCTAGGTAAAGGACTATAGTCATCCATAATAATCATTTTTTTTTCATTTTCACCCTCCATGTTTTTTTTAATTGTAACCTTCTATGCCAAATTAATGATAAATTTATTAAAATTTATTAAGGAAATAAAGATTTAACAAAAGAGAACCAAATTTATGTTCCTGTATAGAATTGAATGGTGGTGGTTTCTTCCTATAGACATGCCTAAAAAAGTAAACATGGTTCTGTATAGAATTTGTTTTATATTTGATTAATTTATGTTTTATTGCTTTGAGTGACTTTAAGGTATTTTGGGTTCATAAGTAGTTTATAAAAGTTTTTATAGTGTATATTAGGTGTTTTTGGGTTAAGAATGATTGAAAATGAAGTTTTTGGCCAAATCCCTTTAATGACGCATCAACCACTCCTGGGAAAAAAAAACAAGTCTAGTCTTAGGCTTTAGGCCCAAGCCTGCTTTATTTTTTTCACATGTTTGGCCTGTTAATTTTTGGTCTCTTGTTTTTTTTTTTCACTTTTCATTAGTTGTTTCTATTGAATATTGATTTTTTTAATAAATATTGATTTTTTATATATATTTTTTGAGCTGCATGATATTTCAAAGAGAATAATTTGATCCACTGTTTTAAAATCCAACCTGACCTCAGAAGTTGACCCAAGACCTAGGTTAGGCCGAGTTTAAACAAAAATAGAGAGAGAATTTACTTGGTATGAGCTGATCAAAACCAAGTTTGACATGCAACCAGTTAAATGCAATCAAAACTAAATGATGTTATTTTAACTTTTTATATAAAAAAAATATGGGTTACCCAATCACACTAGGTAAACTCACCTTATCCATGACCCTAAAGTGGCCCCATGTCGACCCCCAGACCTGGTTTAAAACATATAGTTTGATTTGTCTTTAATTTTTTCAATTAAAAAAATATATGTTAAGAATCAAGTTTCATAATTTATTTTAGTTTGTTTTTTACAAGGTTATTACAATGTCAAACAAATACCTCCATATTAGGTTGATTCTTGATCTTTCAAAAGTTTATTTTTTATCATATAATTAAATAAAACAGTAGTTTCATAAATAGAACAAAGTTATTAATCATAAAGGAATCCACAATCTAAATCAAAAGTTTAGTAGTTAACTCGATTGACCCCAATTTGTTTTTCAAGAAAAAAGGTATCATCTTGATTTTTTTTAAAACGTCAAACCATGTTTTCAGTGGTTATCTTTGGACTTATTAAGTCAACTGGGTTATATTGAGGTAACTCTCGAACAATTTGATTTGAAGCCTAGGCTAGGTATGAAGTTGGGTTAGGAGATTTGAAAATTAACACAATAAGCTATATTTAGCATTATTAAAGAGTATCCATGACTATGGAATTGCCTCATGTTGACCCCCGGACCGAGTTTAAAACCTATAGTTTTAATTGTCTTTAATTTTTTCAATTAAAAAGATGTATGTTAAGAATCGAGCTTCATAATTTATTTTAGTTTGCTTTTTATGATGTTATCATGCTGTCTAACAAATATCCCCATATTAGGTTGATTCTTGATTTTTCGACGTCCATTTTTTATCATATAATTAAATAAAAAGGTAGTTTCATAAAAAGAACAAAGTTATTAATCTCAAAGGAGTTCATGATCTAGGTCAGGAGTTTGGTGAGTTAACTCGATTAATCACATTTTTTTAAAAGAAAAAAGATACCTTCTTAATTTTTTTTAAAAGTCAAAACATGCTTTTAATGGTTACTATGATTGTCTTTGGATCTGTCAAGTCAACCATATCACGTTGGGGAAACTCTCAAACGATTTGATTTAAAACCCAGGTTAGACACAAAGTTCGGTTAAGAGATTTTAAAAATGACAATATAAGCTAGGTTTAATAACATTATTAAGGAGTTTCTTACTGTGTAAATAATTTTTTTTACGTTTAAATCTTTCTTTATCCAACCTGCTATATAACGGGGGCTTTCTTTATCTTGTAAGAGCCTGTTTGAGATTGTAGTAACAGTTGCGGTTCAAAATATTTTTCGCTTAGAAATACATTAAAATGCTGTTTTTTTTTATTTTTAAAATTAGCACAACAAAAAAATTAAAAACATAAAAAAATAGTTTACAAACAGAATACAAGAGAATACTGTAATTCTTTGAGAGTAGATTTATTAAAAGGCCCTGCCAGCTGGATTTCGAATCGGGCCTTTTAAGACTTGGACCACTTTGCCCTAACCAGGTCCAGTTGTTCAGGCTTCAGACGCTTATGAAAAAAAAGAAAAAACACTGAAACAGCTAAGAAAAGTTGTGGCCATTTATCCATTCTACATCTGTGGGTGCTTAATCAATAGGCAAAAAATCAGCTAGACAACCGCAGCTACGCCCGCACGCACGAAAAGAAAAAAAGCAAAAAAAAATCTGCAGCGCAGGCCACATTCACCTTTACATAGACTGAAGGATTCCCAAGTACTAATTATCATAACTCGTAAAGTTGATGAACTATGCCTGTGGTTGAAACTTGAATGTGCTTTTCGAAAATATTTTTTTGATTGAAAAGTACAAATTTGCTGGTTCTTACTTTACACTTTAGTTATGAAAAACCCGACAACATCAACCTTATTTCTCTTGTTAAACATTAGCTTTTGTCCATGAAAGTTTGACACATTTAGTTGTGCTGTCAAAGGAAGTACAATTAATTGATTTTAAATGTTAATTTCATTCTTTATATAATGAAATTTCACGTTTATGTGTTTAATTCTGTGGATTTTAAATGTTAATTTCATTCTTTATATAATGAAATTTCACGTTTATGTGTTTAATTCCGCGGATTTTAAATATTAATTTGATATTAAAAATAAATTTATTAAGAGTTCAATAATATTAAATAATGCGAGGTTTGATAAATTTTTAGAAAAAGGGAGGGCGAGGTGTCATTGGCCCTTTCTAGCCAAGTAAAAACATAGTTGAGGAGTAGAATTCAAAAAACAAATCTTACAATTATAAAATAAAAAAAGGGGTATAGTTGCAAAACATACCATTAACTTGTTTTTTATTGTTTAAACGTGTAGAGGGGCACAATCCATAACAAAAAGAAAATAAAAACAATAATAAAAGGACAAAGCATGCTATTAACCCCAACACAACACGTAGTTCAAGGGCAAAATTCAAAAAAAAAAAAATTGACAATGACAATCCATGAAAAAGGACAAATTGAGAAAAATATATCATTAACCATGTGTTATGGGTACAAGAGTGTTTGAAAATATGGATTAATTTATATTTTTTAAAATTTTAATTTTTTTAATTAAAAATTAATATTTTTTTAATGTTTTGATTTGTTTTAATGTGCTAATTTAAAAAAATAAAAAATATCATTTTGATACATTTCAGCATGAAAAATACTTAAAAAATAACCATAATCACACTTTCAAACAGGCACACAAAAATGATTGACGTGTGGTCTCTTAAATAACAAAAATGATGGGAAGACATAAACTTTAATAAAGTTAATTCTTTAACGGTAGAATCTAAAAAAATAATTTATAGAATGGCATAATCCATTAAAAACAAATACTAGTCTATTAACACCAACAAAATGTTATAATACTCTTGAGGTAGTGATGAAATAATGGCACTAAATTCAATCGGAGTTATGGATGAAACTATTTGTTTTTAAAAATTTAATTTTTTTATTTAAAATTATTTTTTTATATATTTAAATTGTTTTGATATTAAAAATAATTTTTTAAAAATAAATAAAATATTATTTTAATATATTTTCAAATAAAAAACATTTTTAAAAATAATTATTAACACACTCCTAAACATCCCTTAATGTTCTGCAGTTGGAAGTGTGTGAAAAAAAGTAGGGTCGGTGAAAAACACTTGAGTTATAAAAAGTGTTTGACTACAATGTTGTTAAATAAGAGTAATTTTAGAAATGGAATAAATTTATTCATTTATAATTTGATACATAACTACTATATTATATAATATTTTTTTATTATTACATTGTAAATAATAAAAAACTTATAATACATCTATTTCTTAAATAGCTTTGAAAACTTAATACAATTGTTAAGGAATTGCTTTATTTTTTTTAAATCATAAGAAAATAATTTGAGTAATTTAAACCACAAAATCGTGTGTCTATATATGTGAATAATAAAATTAAAAAATAAATGATGAGCTAGTTTTGAAAAAAAAAAGGAGGAGAAAATGCACTTATGCTTCGTTTTTTTAAAACCAAATTTCGGTGAACTCCATTGACAATTCTCTTAATTAAACAGCTTTTAAATTTGAGAATAGAGTAAAAACACCTCCAATTGCGAGACAAACGAGACTTAAAGTTTGAATATTTTGAACCATGCATCTTATGCAAGATTGGCTTCCATGATTGAAGATTTCTTAGAGACGTGCTGGTTCCTTTTCGTTGACAAAACCTGTAAGGCCTTGCGTATTAAACAGTGCTAAAAATTGACTTTTCCGAGATGTGAAATTTATGAATTTTAGTTTGATTAATGACAGTTTGTTTGTTTAAAAGTAATTTTTGTTTAAAAGTGAGTTTTAGAAAAGTGAATTTTGAGAAAATAAATTATTTTTTGATGTTTGACAGTATAATAAAAAATAACTTGGAAAATACTTTCCAGTATTTGGTTATGTCACGGAAAATGAGCTGGAAAATAACTTATTAATGTTTTATTTTTCTCAAGTTTATTAAAATAATGAGGAACAAATCTTAAAAATTAAAAATTGAATAAGAATGAAATTGAAAAAAAATATAATTTCATAAATTATCTCAAATAAAATAAATAATAATCAAAATAATAGAGATCAAATCTAAAAAATAAAAAAAATAAAAGATAAAGAAATTAAAATAATAATAATTAAAATTTTATAAATTATTTCAAATAAAATAAGTAACAATCAAAAGAATGAGAACCAAATTTGATACATAAAAAATTTCAATAAAAAAATGATAAGAAAAAAGCAAATAACAATTATAAAAATAAAGGCCAAAGTTAATAAAAAAAATTAAATTTTAAGAGATGAATACGTTTGCACCGCGTTCCCAAAAAATTCAATTTTTTTTTGCTAAAATTTAATATGTTTTGTATATTTTAGATCGTTTTGATATGCTGATGTCAAAAATGATTTTTTAAAAAAAAAAAACTTATTGGCATGCGTTTCGGCACCAAAAGTTATTTGAAAAGAAACTGCAACCACACTGCCAAATACTCTCGAAACTGAAAAATAAATATTCAAACAATATATATATATATATACCAATCAAAAGTTTGAGGACTAAATTTGATATAATTAGCAAATAATATGACATTTATAAATTTTTTACAACTTCCAGAAAGTGTTTTCCGCCCAAATTTTCCACGAAAACACTTTCCTGGAAACCAAGCCAAATTTTTATTTGACTGGAAAGTGTTTTTCGTTGATCAACTTTTGTAATGGCAAACAAACACAGGAAAGTTTGGAAAGTGATTTTTCAAAAAATAAATTCTGGAAAACAAACATAGCTTAAGAAAGGACAGATAGCATAATCACTGTTTTTTCATGGAAAATGATTTTTTGATTTTTTAAAATTTTTTTCATGTTTGTTTATCATTATAAGGGTTGATAATTCAAAAATACTTTCTAGTTAAATAAAAACTTGACTTTATTTTCTGGAAAATGCATTTATATTTTTTTTATTTTGACATGTTATTTATTGATTATATCAAATTTGATCTTCGATCTTCTGATTGTTATATATTTTATTTTGAATTTTTTTTATTTTTTTAATTTAATCCCATAGAATTTGATTTAATTTAATTTTGCATCAACTTTGGTCCTCATTCTTTTAATTGTCATTTATTTTTCTCTTATTATTATTTTTAATTGAATTTTTTTATCTATCAGATTTTATTTTTATTTATTTTATTTAAAATAATTTATTAAATAAAATTTTTTTTCTAATTTCATATTTTTTTCAAAAAAATTTTAATTATAAGATTTGATTGTTATTCTTTTTATTGTTATTTATTTTATTTGAGATAATTTAAAAAATTAAGTTTTTTTTTCAATTTCATTTTTCTTTAGTTTTTTTATCTATCAGATTTGATATCCATACTTTTAATAGACTTGAAAAAAAAATATTAATAAGTTATTTTTCAATTTATTTTTCATGGCATAATCAAATACTGGAAAATATTTTCCAACATATTTTTTATAACACTACTTGTAACACCCCGAGACTTTTATTTCAATTTTTTCTTTTCCAATAATCATAAACATGAGAAATGAGGTGATTTTTTTTTTTTTTGGAGAGTCTCCCTAAATGAAGGCTATTCAAATCAACACTCCAAACCAAAAAAAAAACAAAAAAAAAAATTGCCGTGCTTAGTCGGGGGCCTATTTAAAATTGAATAAAATAAAATAACAACTAACCAATAAATAAAATAAAATTGTGAAAACATCATCTGATTCACAAAATGTTTCCCTAATTGCTGATAAATATATTCCATTGAATTTTTTTAATTTTCAAGCAGTGATAGATCGTGGCAGCTGATAATAGCATGTAATGCCCTCATCATATGTTACAAAAACATGCAAATAAAACCTTTTAGATGATGATCCAGTGGTAAGAGCTTGGGATGAAGATGTTTGTTCTCTTTATGATCTCAGATTCGAGCTCTGTGGTTGCTCATATGATAGTCACTGGAGGCTTATATGGTCGTTAACTTTAGAGCCTGTGGGATTAGTCGAAGTGCGCGCAAATTGGTCCGGACACCCACGTTAAACTAAAAAAAAAAAACCAAGCAAATGAGCATTTTAAAGAAGAAGAAAATAAGGAAAGCAAATTACAATACGATAGAGAGAAAATGTGAAGTTGCTAAACCACACTAAGAAAATAAATAGAAGCCTTTGAAAATAAATAATACTGAGAAAATAAGTTTTTGGGAGTGTGATCCAAAGATAGTTGATTGGTTTTCAAATGCAGAAATAAATAACGAAAATTAACACTGATTTTTGGGATTTCTTGTGCTGTCTTGAGACTTTTTGCAGTTTACCAATTGATACGCTGCAGTATTATTTAGTGAAGAAGGAATCAGCTAAAATTTGGATCAAACGAAGCTGTTGAACAAGCAAACCCAATTAGGTAATGTTTGTTTCCAAGGTGGTACAATGTTTTCAAAGAAATTTAAATTATATTTTGTTTTAAATTATTTTTTTATGTTTTTAAATAATTTTAATATGCTGATGTTAAAAATAAAATTTTAAAATAAAAACAAATTATTTTAATAAATTTTAAAATAAAAAACATTTTAAAAAATAACTACTATCTCAATATTAAATACTGCTTAATTTTTTTGATTTCTTGTGCTCTCGGAGGCGGTTTATTTTTTCTTTGTCTCAATAAAAGACAAAACGTTCCCGAATTACAAGTAAAAACAAAAATACTTTTATGTGCCGTAAATAATTTTGAAACGAGATTTATGTTGAATTGAGATGAACTATGGTTTAATTCATTTTGTTATTTTAATATAAAAAGCTTTTATTGCATGCAATAGCATTTTGCTTTTGTAATGACATTTCGGTACCCTTTTTTCCCCCTCATGTAACTAAAAGAAAGCCGACATTGGCATTCTCAAAAGACTTTGAAAAGTAAGTTTTCATATAAAAAGTTATTTAATAGATAGTTTAATGGTAAAAAATTTAAAATTAAAAAATTTATTTCCCTGTAATCTTAAATTCGAGTCATGTGGTTGTTAATATAATAGTTATTGGAGATTTATATGGTCGTTAACTTTAGAGTATGTAAGATTAGTCGAAATATGTTGATCCGAACATCTATGTTAATAAAAAAAAATCATATCAAAAAAGAAAAACGATAGCTAATATATCATTAATTATAACCTCTTGGAAAAACAGCCTATTCTTGAAGTAGATATGAAAATGGTTGAAAAGTGGTCGAGAAACATGCAGGGCTGAGCTGGTTGATTTGAAGTATGGGGAAAATCCATGACAAGTAGGAGAGCCAGAAGGGAGGATTTAAGAAAAAAGAAAAAAGAAAAAAGAAAAAAGAAGAATAAGAGTATTCAGCCGTGTAGGGGTGGAGTCATGTGAGTGCATTTATAGTGGGGTTTTAATGTTTTGTTTCGTAGTGCACATGGAGAGAGTCCTTTAGGTAGGTGGGGGAAAAGCAAAGGAAAGCATGTGAGGCCATGTGCCCACTCCAAAGAGGCCAGCCCAGGATTTTGGACGCCAATCTTCGTTGTTGGCTATGAGAGGTGGTCAGTATATTTGCCTCGACACACCGTAATTTGCTCTAAAATCATGGGATTTGCGTTCTCTCTCATTTCCTGGGTGACGATAGTTACTGAATCTCCTTGTCACTCCAATTATTTTTGTGGGCTGGCTTCCATATGTCAAAGTTTTTTGAATGAGAATGGTGCATTTTGTGGGGTATATCGAGTTGAACTGGGATAGCTAGGGTGTCACGTTGGCCCCTGCAGATAGTTAGCATCTAATTCTTTGTTTATAACTCCATGTGCTTCACTAGCTGCTCTCTATTCCAGCTCTTGTTGTTTCTCTTTGCATCCCTTGTGGGCACTAGAGAAGCAGCTCCTCCCTCCCTCCCTCCCTCCCTCCCTCTCTATCAACGTAATTGCAGCATTAATTGTTCTTTCAGGTCTGAACTTCTCAGATTCTGTCTTTTATGTGACAATTCTCCCCCAGAACTAGTTGGCTGCACTACTTTTACCTCCATTTTTTCTACGACCATCAGTTTCAGTAGTTGTTCACTTCTTGCATGGAGGAACAGATGAGTGCCAAACGGAGATGTGTACATCCTCTTGAGCCAAGCTTGATAGCGCAAACAATGTTTGTTAGGAATTACGTGAGCCATTTGGTTCCAGCTCTGACGAAGATAAAAACATGCAGGCTATTAGATGACAATTATGGCCATGATTCTGAGCTAGACGAAAGTGTGAGATATGAAGTAGACATGGCATTGGTGATGTCCACCCCAGGGTTTGCTTGGAGTCGAGCCTTGAAATGTAGGCTTCACAAGAATACGAATGCTGGTAGATTTCATGACTCTTCCATCCATCACCATGCCTCATTGAGACGTCTTTCAATGCATGGCCCAAGCATTCTGAAAAACGATGCGGATAATCATTCCTCACCAAATATAACTTTTCAAAAGAGAGCTTCCCCAAGCCCTAATGGTAAGCCCAAGATTAACAAGAGATTAAAGAGAGCCAGAAGCAAGAAAGAAGCTGCAAAGCAAAGTGAGGAAGAGCAGATCGGAAGCCGGTTGGCCAGTCTAAGATCTCTCATGCCGGGAGGGAATGAGATGGGCGTTGATGAATTGTTTAGCGACATGGGAAGTTATATAACAAGTCTTGAGATGCAGGTGAACATTCTTCGTTGCCTAGTGGACTCACAGTATTAACTAAGTCCAGTATTAATATATATTTGCGGAAATCATCGTGTTAATTTTTTCAACAATATAGTCTATTGATTAGTCTATAATTGTTGTCGTAATATATAGGGTTGGTATATCTAAAAATAGCTAGACCTGGAACTTTTTTTTTGTGAGGAGGGACATAAAAGGGAGCTTCTAGGTTCTGTACCTCATCATCCCTAAATGTGATTTTTTTTTTCACATCTTGTTGTAAAATTTACAATATAGTATTGAATATGGTACTGTAGTCCTTTAAATTATTCATTTCTTTGTTGTTCATCTCCATACATGGAAACTGAATTCCATTAATTTATTTTTAAATGGCAAAGTTTCTTGCTTTCTTTTTAAGACATTGTCACATAATTTGAAAATAGATTGAAGTTGTTTTTCTAAAAATTTAAAAATAAATTCTTTTTTCGATTTAAAATTAATTTTTTAATATTTTTAAATTATTTTGATGTGCTATCAAAAATAATTTTTTAAAATTAAAAAATTATCATTTTAATAAATTTTCAAATAAAAAATATTTTAAATCACAATCATTATTACACTCTTGAATATCCCATAATTATTCCTGATATGTAGAATTTAAGCCGTGAAACTTTTTCAGGTGTACCAAATACTAAAGGTGAGAAAAAAAACTGAAAAACTGAGAAAACCAGAAAAAAAATAACCGAAAAAACCAAACCACGAAAAAAACCGATTAAAATGATTAAAATTTTTAAAAAACCAGCCGGTTCGGTTCGGTTTCGGCTTTATAAGCCTAAAACTGAAAAAACCGAACCGAACCAAATCCAAACCGGAAAAAAACCGAGCCAAACCAGCAAAAAACTGAGTCAAACTAAAAAAACCGAGCTAAACTGGAAAAAACTGAGCCAAACCGGTTTGAACTCAAAAATAATATTTTACGAAAACTCAAATTCATAATATTTGTTGGGCTTTCTTGTTTTTCCAGTGAAATCACTTTCAAACTAACTTATAAAATAATTATATAGGAATTTTGTTTATGGAGTTAATTGATAAACTACTTATTTAAAAAAAAAATTAAAGTTAGTAATAAAAAATATTTTTTATTAGTTTTGTTAACAAAGACCAAGGTAAGGATCTAATTGATGAAAAAATAAAACATAGTTAATAAAGAAAAAAGTTTTGTAAAGAAATTAATATTACATGTAAAATCCAAAGAAGGTACAATAAAATTTACTTGCAAATATATTTTATTAGAAAAGAAACTAAAAGAGATAAGAAAACATTGTGTATATAGACACGTATTTCTAATTATACAATTACTTTTTTGACCTCCCAATAAAAAAACATTGTTATTTTTCTCATGGGGTAATTTGGTAGTTTCCAGTCATATATCATTATTCAATTGTTTGGGATAATTCGTTCTTTTAGCCTTGCATGAGCATTATATAAAGATTATATTACCTATAGAAGTTAAATTTGTTTAAAGATCTAACGGTTTATTTTAGTCTCTTTACTTTTTTTAGAAATGGTGTAAATACTTGCATACCCTTAACAGTAAAAAAAACTAAAAAGCAAGGGTATTCATGTATTTTCAGATTTGTTTTGTTTTTAATTAATAGGCTCATCGGGGTCAATTTGATCTTTTAATATTTGTATAAATAGGATAAATACATCCATACCTTTGAAAGAAAAAAAAAATTGCAACCAATGATATTTGCGTTAGAATTTTTGTAATTAAAATGCTGGGTGCAATTTGATCATTTTAATTATTAAAATATTAATAATAAAAAATGAAGGCATGCATGTTGCATGCGCTAGTTTTGGGAAATTCCCACGCTTTTTGAGTGGCGTCACCCATTATCCAAAAACTGTTTTTCAGGGTGGCTTTAAAAACGTCATGTGTGTTGCAATTAGATAAGTGGCTAGTCTACAATAGATTTTTTTTCTTCTCATTCTATTTTTCTCTTTCTTCTCCTTACCAAAGAATAAATTTTTCCTTTCATTGTTTTTCTTGCATCCAATTTAATTTTTATTCTTTTAAATGTTATTAGTTTTGTTTTTATTCTTTTTTCTTCATTTTCATCTATTATCATTTGATTTGATTTGATATAAATTTCAAATTTGGTCCTTGCTTTTTTATTGTTGTTTGTTTGTTTTTATCACTTTTCTAATTAAATTTTATTTTCAATTTCACCCCTCAATATTTTAAATCAAATTATTTTTTTTTATCAAATTTAGTCATTCTTTTAATGATCATTTTTTTCTGTTTTCGAGGATTTTCTTATTGTATTGTTTTCAAATTTTATCCCATATCATTTTATTGATTTATAATTTTCCTTTATTATTTTTAAGGTTTGTTTTCTATGGTGTTGTTCTTAAGCTCATGACTAAAGTCATTGGTTTTGAACACTAACACGGGTTGAATTTGGTATTTGTTTTAGATATTTTTTAAAATTAATTTTTTTTCAATTTTATCCTTAAACATTTGATTTATTGAGAAATGGTCTTTGTGCTTTTTTTTTTCCTTTCTAAGGGGTTGATAGGATAACCTGAGTTGACAAGAATATTTTATTTCATTGCTTTTTATTTCATTATTTTTTTACTAGTTTCACTCTTGAATATTATGTTGTTTTATAATTGAGATTCATGATTTTATTTAGTTTTCTTTCAATGAGATTACCCCGATATTACAATCAGGTCATGGATTTTGAATACTAACTCGGATGGACTTGGTTCAATTCTTTTGACATGAATTTTGCAAGATCAAGGTAAGTTGTTTCTTCGATCCCTCAATTTTTTTCTTGTAATTTGATCCTTTCAAGATAATTTTATGTGATGTTTGACATAATTACATTTGTAAGGGGATCTTGCAATATCGAGGGAAACTTCTAGTGCACAAAATTTAACTAATTTAAAATAATTAAATGTTGAGGGACCAAAATTAAAACTAAAACAAATATGGAGATTGGAGTACATTTGTGGAAATCCTTCACTGCCATTAGACGACGCGTGAAGCGTCATATGAAAGCCAAACACCGCTTTTAGTAGTGGCATTAGAAGCATCTTGACGTGATTTTCTTGGTGGTCAAGTAAATGCACACTACGGTCTGACATTTGGGCATCAATGTATGTTTTTTTCTCCTCCTTCTTTTCTCTTTCTTCTCATCGAGTTTCATGCTCACCTACCAAAATTTAAAGGTGTCTTTTCATTTGTTTTTGTATCGAAGTTGGTCATCTTTCTCTTGATTTCTATTTTCTTTGTTTTTTCATTGATTTTTTTTTTAATTTCTTCTCTCATCATTTAGTTTCATTTAATTTTTATATTTAATTTGGTCCTCATTCATTTGATTACTATTTATTTTTTAGGCCTTTTCCTAATTGAGTTTTGCTTTCAATTTCATTCTTCAACTTTTCAATTTATTTTTGTCAAATTCGGTCTTTATTTTTTTATTTCTATTTTCTTTATTTTGGATCCTTTTTCATTTATTTTTTGTTTAGTTTCATCCCTCAATATTTTGTTAATTGAAAATTTTTTTTCATAATTTTTAAGGCTTTCCTTCTATAGGGTTAGTCCCGAGCACATGACCAGGTTACGGGTTTTGAAGATTAGTTTGGATTGACTTTGATATTTTTTTAAGTCTTTTTTTTTTAAATTGAATTTTTTTTCAATTTCATCTTTCAATATTTGATTAGTTAGGAATTGATTTTCGTGCCTTTTTTCACTTTCCTTTCTATAGGGTTTTCCTAATCTTGTGTCCTGAGTCTCGGGCTTAATAAGTTAATATGAGTTGACTTGATTTTTTTCCATTGCTTTTCTTAAAAAAAAAATTAAGTTTTTGTTTTTAGTTCTGCCCGCGACATTCCTTGTTTGATAATTGACCTTTTAAGTTTTATTCAATTTGTTTTTATGGGATTACCTTAGTATCACAACCTGGTTGCATATTTGGCATGCTAAAACGGTTAAGCTTGGGTCGGGATTTTTTTCTTTAATTTCATTATTCAACATTTGATTTGCTAGAAATTAAGCTTTGAATTTGTTTTTTTCATTTTACTTTCTATAGGGTTATCGCATTCTTATTTAATTTTTGCTTCATTATCAAATAAGAACACGAAGACCTTTTAAGAACATTTGGAGGATATCTTTCGTGGTATTGATACACATTCATTTTTTGAGTTGACCATTGTCATTTTTTATCGGGTTATTTATTTTCATTATATTTTTTTATTTGCATTATTTAATCTAGTCAAGTCAATAACCCAATTCTTTTAGAATTTTTTTTTTTGAAGAATGCTTATGTCACCGAAGCTCTTTTTTATATTGAAAGAAATTTGGTTCGGCCCACAGTATAGCACGACCCATCAATCTAGTTACCACTAATTGAAATTAATGAAAACCCAAACCTTAACATGGAAAACATCAACTCTCTCCTTGGCATTGCGTTTTAAGTTGTGTTTAGGTGCGTTTCAAAAGAGTGTTTGGTATGAAAAAACATGAAATCGATGCTTTTTTTAGTGTTTTATGGTGGTTTTGATATACTAATAAAAAAATAAAATCTGAAAACAATTATTTTGATATATTTTTAAATGAAAACCACGTTTGAAAAGTACATTATATCACAATATCAAACACACACTTAGGCAACACAACAACCGCAACATCTTTCGTCATCTAGCCATGACTCATTAGACTTGTATAATAATTATAATTTTTTTTCATTTTTTTCATCATCCCTTGCTTTGCACCTTTGCCTTTGACAATCAAAGTTTTCTACTCCATAGATACCTTCGCATCCACCTTGTCAAGTCCATTCAAGTCAATTTAAAGATTGAAAGCATAGTGAGTATCACACACATCTGAACCAGGTTTACAGGAGGTTGAAATTTGAAAACACAAGGTTCTTATAAATCGATCTATAATGATAATGGGGATAAGAACTTGTACTTTAGCAAATTTTAGAGGCAATAGAGTGATGGACGATTGACTATTGAAGGGTGTTTTTTATTAATTTGTTTCTTTGTCTTTCTGGTAATCTCATATTAATTGCCTATTAAAAAAAAATAAAAGAAAAGGTGAAAATATTATTCGTCTAGACACATTACACTGTGGACGGGAATCGTCTTTTCACCTTCTTACCCTTATAAAAACATCTAATTAGCTAAAGGTTGAGGGTAGAATTATCTGTGTAATGGGGTCATTTTGGTATTTTTAAATTGATTCGGAACAAGACGAGTATTTTATGTTCTGACGACACCATAATTTTACATCACTACCCTTAAAAGAAATAAATTTTTAAGCTCCAATTGAGGGTTAGTTTTGTATTTTCATATAAAAAAACCATAGAAAAATAACCTATTTACCCTTGGAATAAAAAACATTAACTAGCAATAAGGGGGCCTTTTCGTATTTTCAATTTGAAATGCACAGGAAAAAAACCTAGCTACCTTTAAGCTTAAAATTTTTAACCCTTTGGTCGGAGAGTATTTCTGACATTGCATTGCTAGTTTTTTTAATCAATGAGTTGGGATGGGGTCATTTTAGTATTTTTAATAAATAAAAGGTATTTTTTTAATACACTGACACACGTCAACTATTTCGAGGACTTTGGACGGTGCATACAGCTGATTCCAACAGCCAAAATTGTTGTTCTGGGTTGGCATTTGGTTCGTCTCGATATTTCTTCAATTAAAAGGCGGCCCATGCATCAAGAAAATCTCTAATTTGATGTTGGTGGCCTTTTTCTTTTTTTCTTCTTTCTTTCCTTTCTCTTCCTCGGTGTTTGTGCTTGCCTTGTGTTTTTTCAAATCACCCACTAAACTTCTCTTCTTTTTTTATTTAGTCCATGCTATTTTGGTTATTGTTTGTTTTATTTGAAATTATTTATAAAATTTTAATTTTAATTCAATTTCATTTTCATGCTTTGCCAAATTCAATCTCCACTTTTTTAATTGCTATTTATAGAATCTGAAATAACTTTTAGAATTGAGTTTTGTTTTTTGTGATTTCACCCTTCATTACTTTTTTCCTATTAGATCTCATCCTTAATCTTTTGATTGTTTTTTCTTAAAAAATTTTTAGATTGATATTTTTTTATTCGATTTCATCTTTCAACATTTAATTTGTTTGGATTTAAGCTTTTTGGTTAAACCCGTTTCTAAGATTTCATGGGTTGCAAATTTTAAAAATTAACTCAACTTTAAGGGATTCACTCAGGATTGATTTGTTTTATTTATTATTTTTTAAAGCTTAATTTTTTCAGTTTTATCTTTTAACATTTATTTAATTAGAGGTTGGGTTCTATATTAATTATTAATTATTAATTGATGTCTTAAAAATTATATTTAATTCCTATTTTTAAATCTATTTATAATTTAGTTTCTTTGTCAATTTCATGTACCTTTTCAATTCACTGTCCTTTTTTTCATTTTAATAAATAGAAAGAATTGACGAGGAAAGAAGGAATGGCTAGAAAAAGTACCTCTCATATGCGAAAGTGCATTTACAATATTAATTTTTTTTAATCAGATCCAACGCACACTCTTTCTTGTCTTTTTCTATATATATATATATATATATATCACTTCTTCTATATTTTTGTGATTTAAAAATATAAATCAAGATTTATCTTCATAGAAATAAAATAAAAAATTAAGTTTTCAATCAAAATCAAATTGCAACCGATTGGAGGCAAGTCGAAAGTAACTTCTGAGCATCCACTAGATAAAAAATCCGAGGCCATTATTTTGAATTTGACACAATTATTGTGAATTCGAAATAGTTCTTGTCGAACAATGGATAATCTTGCATTGTTACTTTTTTTTTAATTGGGTTTAATATTGATTTTGGTTGATTTGGTGCTTTGTGTTATGAAAAAAGGTAGTATTTGGCTATATATACAATGCACACTTGTGAAGTTTTACGTTTATTTAATGCAGGATGTTAAGTGTTTAATGATTTATATAAAAAAATATTAATTTTTTAATTTAGTAATGGAGGTTAAAATGTAGATTTTGGTTGTAAACTTTTACACTGCTATAGCTACGGATAGAACTATTCTCCATGTAGAAGGGAAAAGAGCAAATATAAAAACATAAAATATGCTGTTCGAGGACAAAAAAAAAAAAAAACGTTATGGGGCGAATCCCACCGGAGCTTCGCAAAATTGCAAGGCACTATCTCCATACTCGGCCACTACCTGGTCCTCATACTTTCAGCAGGAAGTCACTGCCCCTCCTCCCAGAAGAGGGTTTTGCTCATTTTTTCGTCAAATTTGACGCCAACTTTAAATGCTGTGTTGTTTTCAATTTTCAAACATTCTGTAGACGAATGTCAGCCCCTCGAGGCATGAAGCCACCGAATGTTTTTCTACACTTAATACAATGTTTTTCTCTTAAGTTGCTGCCCTTGGCAAAATCAAACACTTGAAGGCTACTATTAGCTGTTGTTTTGTGAATACCCTTCACGTTGCTGATATGCTGAGCACTGGGGAATCCGAATCTTTTTGCTAGTCGTCACAGCATGTCTTATTAGTGTACACTTACAATGAAGAAAATGCATATAGCAAAGAAATGGAAACGCCAGGATTATAAGAAGTTAAGCAGAAGAAAATTAAGATTAAAAAACTTGGAAATACTGTGTAACCAGGTGGCATTACATGGCCCTTGATAGAGCAAGAAGTAGGGAAGTACAGCCCTTTCTCTTCCAGAAGTTTAAAGCACACAAAGACAAGAAATGTAAACAGATCAGGAGATTTATACTAATACCATTTTCTCCCCTATCTAGAAAAGTTTTCAGCTGTTGAGGCCTTATCTGATGTTCTTGAGGGTTTGTCATTGAACTTTAGGCCTTTCCATCTCAGGTAAATTTATTTCAGGATTTTTACACGGTATAATGCTGCTGGATGGTATCAATATCCAAGCCCTTGAGTTTAACAACTGACTCCACATGCCCTTTGAGTGTGTGAAGCTCCCGAAGCCTTAACATGGAAAAAAGAATGCTCTTAGTAAGTTTATTGATGACAGGAAAATAAAATCCAATCTTGACTAAATCGGTTTAGATTGAATATCAAGCAAGGAAAGGTTCGATAAAGAATGCTCTTGGTAAGTTGATTGATGCATACCTTGCAACCTCTGCTCGTCTCTTAGCCTGCTCTGCGATTTCAGACAACTCCCTGTAGCTGCTCTTTTCATTGAAGATACCAGCTGTCTCAGGTGGTTGGAGCCCGTGCAAGGTCCTTTGTGCATGAGCCCATTGAGCTTCTCTTTCTTCTTTACCATAATCTTTCTTGGTGGTAAAGGCAGTCTGTCACAGAAGGAAAAATGTATGGAAAGTTTCAGTTGCAGCTGCCAAATACAATGTCAACTCCCTGAAAAGGTTCAGTGTTTTGAAAAATTAACGTACCTTGTTCTCCAGCAAATTGAGCCAAGCCTTTCCACTTAGGATGTAGCGGGTAGCGAACTTCATAATATCAAGTGGGAAATAAAAAACGATACTGTAAATCCAGATGACACCAGCCCAACCCCATCCAATTCCCTTGATCCTTGCAAACCCCCAGTTGGCATAAACAGCTATCAGAGTCGCCACCTGAAAATCGGAATGCATTAGATTATTTCCTAAGGAATTCTTCACCTCCAAATCACATCAAGGAGGTAGCAGATATACATGATAAGGAGAAAAAAATTACCAGTTGTGCAAGCATGAAAGCAGACAGTAGTAGCAGACCAGGTCGTTCAATAAAGGACCAGCTGCGAGAACGAGTCACGAAAATGAGAGCTTGGCTCACAATACTGACTTGAAGGTACAAAGCCCCCATCATTTCTTCATCATGCTGCCTCAAAGATCTGACACCAAATTTATTCTGCATATGTGGAAAACGAAAATACACAACGATCAGTCAAAGAGCAATTTTCTACTACTCCCTATAAGTTTGATGGTGTCTATTACCGAAAAGAAATCAGTATCATGCACTGCCCAGAAGAATATCACGGTCATCAGAGCCAGGTAACCACCGAGTACGATTCCAGTGGCAAATATCTCTTTTAGTTTCCAGCTATCAGGCAAGGGTGATGGCTTCACTCTATCCTTTGAGATTGTCATAATTGTACCTGAAAACCATGATAAGTCAATACTCAATGCTCTAAAACCATCACATTAGGCTAAAAAGCAATGTAAGAATTTCAAAACAGTGTTCATCCCACTCACCGTCATTTAGGATAGCAATAATCAAAACCATGAAAGGAGAGAAGTCGTACTTCCATATCAGAGCAATAAGCATGAAACCAAACTGCCAGATTCGAATTTAACATCAAAAATGAATTATGTTGCATTTATATGACAAAGTCTCAATATTACGTTCTAATGGAACTGTCAGTGGCTACTTACCACAATACGGATTGTGATAGAGACTGCATAGATCTGCAAGAGGGAAGGCATCGAAGTCACCGATTGTTATAAAGAAAAAAGAAACTGAAGGGGAAAAAACTTGTGAGCTTGGTCAAGAAAATTAGACGAATGCAACTAACAGTGTAGTTCTTCATCCTTTGGAAAATAGCTCTACTGGTCAGAACGGCACTTATAATGACACTCAATCCAGGCTCCGTTAGAACAATGTCAGATGCACCTCTTGCAGCATCTGTAGCATCAGCAACAGCAATTCCAATATCTGCCTTCTTCAATGCAGGAGCATCATTAACACCATCACCAGTCATTCCGACAATGTGCTTGCTCTCTTGCAACTTCTTCACGATTTCATATTTGTGCTCTATAAAGGAAATGGATTTAGTCAGAATAAATAATGTGTCCAAATCAAGATCCAAAAGTGCTCAATTTTTTCTCATAGGTGGCAAGCATAACGAAAGCACCCACCTGGAAACACGCCAGCAAACCCATCTGCTTTCTCAATCAACTCTTCTACAGGAAGAGAAGCAATGCTTGCATCTTTATGCTGACCAAGTAAAGAAGCGGAAGGGTACATGTTTGTTCCCATTCCAAGCCTTCTTCCTGTCTCCTTTGCAATAGCAAGCTGATCACCTGGAAATTAGAACCACCATAAAATAAGCCACAACATAAAAAAAGAAACAATCACGTGGCATTCTCTAAACAGAATATCAAAGAATATAATTAGTTACCAGTAATCATCTTGACGTTCACACCGAGATTGAGAGCTCTACGGATGGTTTCAGCACTGTCATGTCTTGGAGGATCAAAGAGGTTCAACAAGCCAACAAACTCCCATGGACCACCTGGACTTTCCTTACTTTTCTCTGGCACTTGCTGCATCCGAACCATAATATCAATAATAAGAGGATATTGTTGCCATGAATAATAAAAGAAAGAAAAGGAATGCCGCGGCATATCAATGTAAGTCATTCAAACCTGTCTAGCAACAGCCAATGATCGGAGCCCTCGTTCGGCAAACTTATCCATACAAGAATGAGTCTTCTTCTTAACATCTTCCCTGGCATTGCATAGGTCGAGGATCTATTCACAGGAAAAATTAGTTAGGACATGAGAATTCACTAATCTTTCTTAGCGTTACACAAAAAGTTGGTTTGAAATCTGAAGTAAGAATATGAGCAACAAGGCACCTGCTCAGGAGCACCTTTACTTGCTCGATGCCAGTTTCCATCAGCATCAATGTAAGTCAAAGCAGTCCTTTTGTCCACAGGATTGAATGGAAGGAAGTGCACCTCTCTTATACCAGCTCTTGCCTGCATACATGCACATGAGATAAGCGCTCACGTTCATTACTTGGTGTCATATTATGTAAGGCAGAGAGTTTTACCTCCTTTGGATCAGCAAGCATTCCAACCATGGCAGCATCAATGGCATCTTGATTTTCAACTCTAGAGGCCCTGGCGGCAAGCAGGACGACATGATCTTTGTCCACACCCTTTGCAAAAACCTCAATCAAGTTTTTGTCAACGCTCAGTTTGTTGAGGGTTAAAGTCCCAGTTTTGTCACTGCAGAGTACGTCCATACCTGCCATCTCTTCAATGGCAGTCATACGCTTAGTGATAGCACCTTGTTGGGATAACTTGTGAGATCCAATAGCCATCGTCACAGACAAGACTGTAGGCATAGCAATGGGAATTCCTCCAATCAATAGAACCAAAAGATTGTCAATTCCATCTCTGTACGCGCGGTGCTGAATTGGGTACATGACTACGAGCTCAATAACCATTCCAACTGCTATGGAACAAATACAGAAGTTCCCAATAGCAGTGAGAACCTTTTGGAAGTGACCAACTTGGTTGGTGCTGTCCACAAGATGCGCAGCCTTTCCAAAGAAGGTGTGGACACCAGTGGCAATAACAACAGCCTCAATCTCTCCCTGTTTGCAAGTGGAACCTGAGAAAACTTCATCACCAGGGTGCTTAGTTACTGGAAGTGACTCCCCAGTGAGGGCAGATTGATCAATCTTCAAAGGATCACCCTCAAGAAGACGGGCATCGGCAGGAATAATATCTCCCAATTTAACACTAATGATGTCTCCTGGAACCAGAATTGCAGCATCCTCCTCGGTCCACTTTCCATCCCTAAGCACCTACACCAACATTGCATGAAATGTTGTTAATTAGAAAATTAATTAATATTTAAGCAAGTGTTGGCTGCTTTTCTTTTCTTCTTTGTCATTATTATGGCAGCATTCCAGCATCTAGCATTAATCAGTAGATCATGTTCTTTTCTTTTCACTTTTCATAAAGTATGGGCAATGCTTGACGCATGGTCACTGACCAAAAAACAAAAAGCTTGATAACTAGCCCCCTATCAACCAATATAAATGACAATTTAGAGGCTTGTCCAAGCCATCAGATTTCACATACCGTAAGACATGCAAGCAAATGAAGAAAACTTACGGTTTACAATACATATGTATGAACAGAGTTCTTTAGCCAATTTGCACATAGCCAGCTAAATGTGATACACAGCTCCTTGAAAAAAAAAACATTACCTTGGTTTTAGGAGCAAGGCCAGCCATGAGTGCAGCCGCAGCATTGCCAGCATTGTTTTCTTCAATGAAACTAATGGTAGAGTTGATCACAAGCAAGCAAATAATACCGACAAAGTCTTGCCAATCCGGGGGCTTCCCACTTCCATTTGCCAATGCAATAGCCATGATAGCTGCAGCTTCCATAACCCATGATAGAGGGTTCCACATGAACCCCAAAAACTTGAGAACCTTGCTTTCCTGTTCATTGAAAGGCTTATCATTAGTCCATAAATCAGCATACAACATAAAATATTCACTTTCAAGCATTGGCCAATGTCTCAATAGGGACCTTTTTCTCTTCCAATTTGTTGGGGCCAAAGATTTGAATCCTGCTGGCTCCTTCCTCTGAGGACAAACCTTCTTTGGTGCATTTCAATTGCTCAAACACTTCCTCAACCGGAATCCGTTCCTATTAACAAAAATCAAACTCAGAAAACGTTGCAATTATTAGCATTTGTATGCAGAAGGTGCCATCATAAAATTATGCACGTCTCATTATAGTACAATTAGATTTGCTACAGTCGTTACAATTCACATGCTCTCAAAAGATAGATTCTTTTCAAGTGAGGAACGCTCCATAAACCCATATGATCGGACCGATGGTCTGAACATGAAATTGTCTGCTCTGGACACACAAAAAAAATAATGTTTGGATCATTTAATTCCCTTGTTTTAAATAACCATTACAGACCGAGTAAAGGAGAGTCGACAAGTGACTCTGCTAAACTCGGGCGGTTACAAGGTATTGCCGAATCATAAAAGCGTTGACTCACACACATGACAAGATGTGCTATCTCACATGGGACAGCCCCCACTTTATGCAAATCTAATTGGTAAGTGTTACTCACGCTCGGAACGACTCCCTAGAGCATAAGATCTGAGGTCTACGGTGCAAATTCCAAGAAAATCAAGGGCCAAACTTGTCAAATCAGCAGAATCATTAAATATTTTATGAATCCAAGAAATAATCAGTACTGTTTGAAAGTGAGAGAGAGAAAACTAAAAGTTAAAAAAAAACGAATACAAAAGAAAATTAAAGTGAAAAAAACTGCGAAAAGGCTAAAGTACCACGGAAATGTACCAGAAATTCCAAAAGAAGCACGCAAAAGGCACTGAACACTGAGAGAGTTTTTTTGAAGTAGGCAATAACTTGGGGTAGGCATTTATAATTGATGACATAAATAAAACATAGCCAGCTCCTTCTATCTGTCTTTGTTGACTTGCTTTCACGTGTTCAGATCCATTTTTGTGAGGAAATGCCTTAAAATACGATAGCTTTTGCAAAAAGAAAAGTTCAGAATTTTAATGGTCGTTTTCATCTCATAAGACTTGACACTTAACAAGACACCATAGAAACAGTTAAATCATTCTCAGACCCCAGTGGACAACTATTCCTTGTAAGAAAAGACTGGTTTCAACTTTTCTGTTCTTACAACAATCAAAAGAAGGATTTAAATGAAAATACTGTATGAAAAGAGCTCAAGATTATAAACAGGAGGATTAGTCCTGCAACAAATCGATGAAAACAAAAGTGTAAGATGCAAAAATATCCATCTCCCGTTTCCAACTGATCTGAACATATCTGGAAATGGGCTCAAACTAAAATTCTATTAAGCTATATATGATCATAGATCTCAACAATCACATGCACGCAAATCCATTCAAGTTTTCTTGAGCCAGAGCAGTAACAGAAGCAGTAAGATTTAAGAAACATAAAAGAGAAATGAAGTGCTGAATAAGCAAAAACAACTTATACCAGATCAACAGTCTCATTCTTGATCTCCTCAAGACTAGTAGCCTTTTCCATCTTTTAACTCTAGCCGAGAAACCACGAACACAGAGCAATACAAAAACAAAACAAAAAAGTATCTCTCTTTTGGTTTTTTGGTAACAAGATTATATGTGAACTCAACAAGGAAGAAGAAGAGAAATGGAGTTAAAGGCCATTCAATGAGACTTTGTACATCCCAAGAAAAGGGCCAGAGATTAAGAAACAGAGAGAGAGAGAGAGAGAGACTGCGGTGATAATTAGATTGAGGCTTCCTTCAAGTGCTCTATACCTATCTCCTTTTATATGCGTCTATGTACATGTTTTTTTTTTTTTTTTAGAAAATTTATGTTAATTATTGGTACCCTATCAATACTATTTGAATCTACCTCTACAAAAACCAGATATAAAAAGAATAAATAAATAAAATAAAAGCCATTACTCAAATAAAAAAATAAAAAAATATATTTTCATTCATGCTTTTTTTCTAATTATATCTATTTTTTAAAATAAAATTCATTATTAAAAAAAATAAAAATATTCCTATCCAGATTTGTTTTTCCTAATTATATTTATTTTTTAAAAATAAATCCAGAAAATAATTAATAAAACATCGCTAGTAATCCCTTCATAACCGTGAAATTTATCTGTCTTTTACATAAACTCTCTCTCTTTCCCCATAAAAATTAGAAAATAATAAAAGAAAAAAACGAATAAAAATAATTAATCTTTGCCCTTCGCCGTTCACTGTACGAACCCGCCGTTTAACCACTCCTCAGGTGGGCTCTACGTACTTTCACTATACGTAGTAAAGTACTGTAATAATAGCTTTAAAATTAAATTCTCTCTCTTCTGACCAGTGCCTTGTCGGTTAATGATGCTGTGGATGATGTCTTGGAATTCCACAACCTTCCCTTTCCTTTCCTGGAGGCCGTAATATGATCAGAAAGCCATTTGCTCGGTTACCTAAGACGTCAACATTTTGAGCATTAATTATATTGAATAAATTTAGGAATATTAATTTGATTTTCATTCTCTGAAATAAAGCTTACTATAAAACTCGGTTAAAGATCTGGATTTTGGTTTTAACCAGATCATTAGATAAACCGAGTCAGTTTTTTAATTAAAACAATATTGTTTTAGTAAAAAAAAAATCAACGGGTTTTCAATCAAGTCGCTGGGTCACACTGGATTTTTTCTTCCCTTATTTTTTCTTCAATCCAGCCCGGTTCCAGCTCTAAATCAACCCGTCAGGTCGAGTTGAATATCAAAACTATGCTATAAACCATTAATCATTTTATTTTATATATAGCTAAACATCATCATTTTCTAACACAAAACTTGTCAGATTCTCCCAAAATTGGCATGTCATGTCCTAGTTTTTTATTAAAACATTAAAATGTTCGTGATGTATGTTTAGTTTGTTTGCTAATACCGTTCAATGTATTTAGAATTTATTTTTGAAATGTGTTTCAATCATTAAAACATTAAAATTTATGTTTTCTTTTAAATTAAATTATTTTGATAAAACAATATTGCTTACATGTTTAAGGATTTAAGATTCAGATTTCTGGAGTTGAAATTTCTAAGTTTAACACTAATCAAATTTAATGGAGAGAATTTAATCTTAATAATTACGTAAAGTTACCCATTTACATTCCTTATTTAAAATGAGTAATTTGTTGATTTTTTAGTCAATGAAATTTATTTTAATTTCATACTATTGTTCTGTTACGCTGAAGGGAGAAATATTTTTTAAAAAATAATAATATTATTGAAGGTTTTAAACTTATTTGTGCCATATAAGTATCTTAACACATACATGTACTTCATCTAATAAATAAAGGCTACATTAATAAAAGAGAAAGGAAAAAAAATTCTAAGTATTAAATTTATATTCATCCTTCTTGCAAATTAAATTTTGTCAAAAAATCATCTCAACCTAATAGCTGAATTTATATTATTCTCTAACACACATCTTCAAGTGAAAGTCTTTTGGACTTGAAACTTGCACAGACTCACATTATCTTGTGCTTAATTTTTATCAAATAAATAGGGATGGTGAGATTCGAACTCGTAACCGTTTGGTCATTAATGCTTTGATATCATGTCAAAAAACCATCTCAACCCAAAAATTTAAACCGTTAGATAAGGTTTCAAGATATGATTTATATTATTTTTTAACAGATTTAACAAATTTTTGTCTGCATCAACTTTCTTTAGTAAAATAAGATTCGTTAATGTGCCATATTGTACTTACGAGCGAAGCATCTTTTGGTTCAATTTTTAAACTACATTGATTTAAAAAAAAGAAAAGTTTTTAGAAAAGCAAGCAGATTATATATAAAATAAGGTAAAACCTAACTTTTTTATAATCAATTAAAAGGGGTGCTGTGTGGGTGTGTGTGTGTGTATTATTACAGCAAAGCTAGAAAGGCCGAGCCAGAATATTATTTTTCTTAACTATCACTAACAATAGATGGATAAAGGGGTGATATATATTGTATAATGTCAATAATACCACAGGGTCTAATTAGTGGAGGTTAATACCAGCAGGATCTGGTCTCTGATCTATCACCTTCTTTAATTTATCAGCTGGTCCTCTAGTGTTTCTTCTTTTTTTTTAATTATTTTTTCTAGGGTTTTGATTATTGAAATGGTTTCTCTAAGTTGTTGGCCATGATCAGCAGCATGTAACAGGACCGGTAGAACATGGAAGGGGAAAGACCTGTTGATGAATTATTTATATGGGAGATTGACTTTAATTTTTGGCTCGGCCCTCAGCAATATTAACAGAAGTCATCGCGCCTGGGCAGCCGAATTTTCTCCTTTTTTTCCCATCAAGAAAAAAGAAATCATAAGCGTCCCGATTATTTTCTATTCTCTGTAAATAATTGAAGCAACTTGGATATCATGCATGGCTGTCTCCAAAGAGAGAGGAGCTCGGCTAGCTAGGTGACCTCCTAGCCTTTGGATTCCCTTAAAAGGTATTCAACCCCTTGCAATAAACAAAAGTACAGAGGCAAATATAAACTCCAAATCTGAAATGTCTTAGCCATTTGTCGTGCCTGTCTGGCTAGCTAGGTTTAAGCTTTAGGGTGTTTTGAAGGTCAATGAGCACTGGCATGACCATTTAAAAATTAAAATCATCATCGTTTTTCTCTTCTTAATTATTAAAAAGAGTAATTATGCAACAAAATACTAGTCAATTAAGGATCCTTATTTAGATTTAATTAGTAATCTTACTATAATTTGTGTTGGTTTATTTATTAATTAATGCAATAAAATATGATGAAAACTTATTCTTTGTTAATTATTTAACATTTTAAAAAAATACTTGTGTGTGTGTAGAAGCCATGTGTAATTTAGGGGGTCATTTAACCCTCCTCAATTTTTAAGAAATGAATGAACTTGTAGGGTTTAGGGGACACAAATTTATCTGTGAGTTCTTAAAATATAAAATGCTTTTTAATTGGAAGCTAGCTCTTTGAATTTTTTTAAAAAAATATAAAACCCTACCTCAAATCATTAATTTAATAAAAAATCAATGATAAAATTCAAATTTTTTATCACATGATTAATGAGACTTTGATATTTTATTAAATTATCTACTAACCTAAAAAAGTAAATCGTTAAATAAGATCTAATTAAATTAATTACATCATATAATCTATATTACTGTTTAACAAACAATTAATTAGCCTTCTTGTATTCATTTCTACGTTCGAAAAAACAAAGAAGTTAGGATTTCAACTTGAGTTAATTACCAGATTAAAGTGTGCCAGCAGTGTTTTGAATTTGATTTTCTAAATCAATGGATTACTTAAATTTTGACTAAACAGTTAAATAACCCGATTTTTTTTTTCTTTTGAAATGATTTGATTAATTGGGCTATTGAATTAACAAAAAAACAAAAAGAATAAGTGTTTTACTATACCTCTATTTACATAACACTATTCACCTAAATAGTATTTATTTCTTTTATTTATTTATTTATTTTATAATTTTAAATTTATCCTTCAACATTAGATTTATTATGGATTAAACATCATAATTTTTTTCAATTTATTTTTTACGAGATTATCCCACTAGTGACCCGGATTGTTAATTTAATGGGTTAACTCGAGTTTTTCTTTTTTTTTCTTGATTGATTTTTTTTAATTTTATCCTTCGATATTGGGTTAATACAGGGAATTAGACTTGATGATTTATTTTGGTTTGTTTTCTATGAAATTATCCTTATCATGACTGGAGTGATCAAGGGTCTAGCAGGTGAACCTTGATCGACCTCAATTTTTTTATGTTTTTTTAATTATTTTTTTATTTCATCTCTCAATATTAGATTTATCGATAATTAAACTTCACAATTTGTTTTTATTGGATTATTTTAGTCTCATGACCTGGATTATGGTTTTAACAAGTTTACCCGAATTGACCCAGGTTAATTTTTTTAATTATATTTTTTTAGTTTTTTTTTCCCTCAAGACAAAACATCAGCAAAACCAAATATTTTATTTACATTAAAAAAAATAAAAAAAACAACCCCACGCGCATAATAAATGGCAAGGAGGTGACATCTGCCACGGGCATCGTGTCAATAAATGGAGTACTCTTGGAGGATAAGATTTCAATTTTGGAGCTTTGTAGGCTGGATTATACCTCCCTAAGAGCGCCTTCTTCTCACGGAGATGGGGAAAAAAATGTACTGCAATTACCACCACCGTATTAATTTGATCCTCAGCTAGTTGACCACACACAAAAAGATAAAACATCAATTTTTGGATTATTTCTTCTCCAAATGAAAATAATAATCAAACCCATTCACCTACTTCTTCAGGTTGTTTCTTGACATGCAATGGTTGACAGAGACTATTTATTAATATAATTCTTATTTGTTTCTTGGATCGTGACTTTAGTTTCGTCACTCATTTGTCAAAGGCAATTTTAATTCTTTTAAAATTAATATTTTTTAAAATATTTTCACATCGTTTTAATGTATTAATATTAAAAATAAATTTTAAAAAATATTATACTGCCTAACAAGATTTATATTTACATGCATGGATATTTTACCACCCAACTTATAAAAAAAAAAAAAAGAAGAGAAGAGTGGCCTAGTAATCATTGAGAAAGTCAATACTCTCTGCATTAAAATAAGTTTTTACAGGTAATTTAAGTGTAAATCATCACTTATTTAAAACTCATAATTAATCTCAGAAATACACTATAAAAAAGAAGAAAGAAGAAAGAACATGTTGAGAGAGTAAATGAAAGAGGTATGATCCATAATATCTTGCCCTTAATTTGGTTTCTTGTACAATATGAGAGTCATACTTGCCCAAGCAACCACGGCCATGGCCATTTGAATAATTCCAATCATGGCCGTATAGCTTATACAAACAAATAATTCATAGCACGTCTTAATAAGATGAAATCATGATCGACTCAATAAATAAATAAAAAAAGATGAAATCATGATCGACTCAATAATAGAGTTATTTTCTCTTGGTGTAATTGACTTCGTACTTTGGAAATTTAAAAGAAAAAAAAAAAGTCCACATACAGTGGTCTGCGTGCTTCAGGTCTTCTTCTTCAGTCACTTCACACATTTATTTTGAGACCAGATACTCTGTTGTTCCGCGCTCTGCGGTGGGGTTCATCAACAATTTTTTTAATGTAGAAAAACAAAATGTGAAGTATTTCTAATGTATTGTTTATATTACAAAAATAATTGTTAATTAAAGAATTGATGTATACATTTTATTCATTTATTTTAATTAATCTCAAATAAAATTTAAAGTTTTAATTTGTCATTATTTAAACCAACCAAACCATCATATATTTAATTAATATATTTTAGTTAATCTAAAATAATTGTTTTTAAAAAAACTTAAATTAAAAAAATAAACAATACATCTGGTCCTAGGTGGGTCAGGACATTAAAACCTTTTAAAAAATAGGTTATAAGTGTGAGCCTCATCTTTTTTTTATTTCATAAAAATACTCTTAAATTTATTTAGAAATACAAAATCAAACAAAAAAAATAAAAATAAAACTTCTCTCAACCCCCAATCATGATTCAAAATCATTGTGGAGGGCTGTAAAAAAAAAAACAACATTGTTTCATTCTATAAAAAATTATATCATGCAATTTCATGGGGAAAATAGAATTTATTGATATTTAGATCAATCTTTTATGGTCAAAATCGATTTTCATCGAGAATTTCTTTTTTTAACTTGAAACTAAAAATTACATTTTTTTCTCTTTTAAATTAGAAATTTAAAAATAAAAAAATAAAGTTTCAGAGAGAAATTGAATTTTAGAAAATTAAAAGGGTTGAAAAATTTAAAAATTACAAAGTATAAAGACCAAATCAAACTTTACATGTAATTATTGAATTCACCACCAATTTTCCTAGTTTTTTTTTTTTATTTTGGTTGTCAATTTTTTAATGGTGTCCTTTATTAAGGAATCATAAGCAATTAACCATCAATTTAGCCACATGGATCAAATCACTTAAAAAAAATTAATGATCAAAATGAGAAAAACATTCATTGCATAAGTCCATAATAAAATGCTAGAAGAGTCAATGGTGTATAGTAAACACAACATGCTTTTTAGTATTTTCTATAATTTTACACAGTTTTCTTTTAGAAGACAATATTTCATATAGTTAATTACGTTCATATTTGTTTCAATCCCTAAATAAAAAAAAAGGAATGCGCACACGCTTGTGTTTTTCTAGAAATAAAATTTATTTACATAACAATCTTGATAAATTAATAATTTTAATTAAATAATATTTTTTGTCCACCTTGACTTGGAACCAATATGGTAAATTAATCATTTATTAAATTTATAAGATAATGCATTTAAAGAAAAAATACATAGGTCCCATATGATATATATAAGTTAATAATTTTCTTATACATAACAATTACATTTATATATAACTCAATTAAAAGCTATTTGTAAAATATGATTCGAATGTTACTTATTTTTTCTTGTAATTGATATCTTCTTAAACTTTATTTCTAACTTTTTTTTAAGTTTCATCTTCTTCTTCTTATTTTCATTTCCTGTTCTTAATAATTTGGTTGTTACTCAACGATTCTTAATATTCAGTGTATCATGATATTTTAATGTTTTTTTTGGAATATATAATTATTAAATGACTCTATTATACGAATGTTGATCTAAATTAATTGAAGTCTAATTTTATAATGTAGAAAACAATTTCCCATTGTACTTGTTTGGATTAAGAGAAGGAGCAGGACATTCTCAAAATATACAAAAATAAAGATAAAGGAGAAAAAAAATATAAGAGCAGGCAGCCGTTTAATAAGGCTCTTCACATGCCCTCCCAAGGCCCAGGTGCAGTTCCCTGTATAAATTTGTTTACTAATAAAATTCAAACATTTTTTTAAAAAGAAATACTAATTAAGCACTGAGAGTCTAATAAATGGTTACCAGTAAAATAAAATAAAATAATAAGTACTATTTTTTTTTTAATGAGAGGCAGTTCTCCGTGAATGTTATGGGGGCTTGCGCCACTGAGCACTGCCCAGCCAATGGGAGCAACAGGTGCACCTTGCCGGAGCCGTTATCAAAATCTTTAGAAATTGTCAGGTCTGCACATGCATCCATTATAGAGGCCACAACGTGTAACATTTGCCTGCGCACAAACGTACAAGTTGCTGGAAAATATTTGAAGGTAGAACAAAATCTAGAAGTTTTGTTCAAAGTGATCCTTGGGGGAGTCTCATTCTTAATGTTTGTCCCGTTTTTTTGATTGTTGTCTTATGTTATTCAGTACTGCTTCCTCTATTGATTATTGTGTTGTTTTTTTTTTTTTTAATGATGGTTTAAACAACTAGATATTGTTTAGTTAATACTATATTATATTTGTATCGGTGCTGCGTCGCGGGTTAATACTCTTGTTTAATCATTTAAAAAAAATACTCTGATTATGCTAACATATCCTAAAAATTAAAAATCAAAACATGGATCTAACAAAAAAAACTTACTATAATTTAATTAGATAATAAAAGTATAAATAACAATAATAAATGAATGAATTTAAGCCAAAAAGAATTATAAGAACCTGAATAAAAAAACAGTTACCAAAATAAAAAACCACTAAGCAATGATTTCAAATGATCAAATGAAATAAAAATAAAAAATAAAAAAAATTGACATGAGTCAACCTAAATGAGCATGCCAAATATATAAGCTAAGTAATGAGATCGAGATAAACCAACAAAAAATAAAAAAAAAAATCAAAGTCCAACTCCAAATAAATTTAACGTAGAAAAGTGAATTTAAAAAAAAAACTAGAAAAACAACAAGTAAATCAGGCAAGTCAACTAAACTTTGCAACCCAAATCATATAAATGAGATGACTCAACAAAAAACAAAATAAAATCATGAAGATTAATTCTTAAATAATCTTGTTTTAAAGGATAGATAGTAAAAAAATATTAAATTAAAAAAATAATTTTAAAAAACCCCAAATCAATTTGAAGGAACCCACTAAGCTCGTGTTATAATATAAACAACTAATACTGTATACTATATGAATTATTACAACGATAAATGTCAACATTCTGTAAAGAAATAGCATATCCTGTTGTTAGTGGCATCTTGCAACATAAGGAATCATAATAATATAATATTTCACTTAAAAAATACGGGGAAAAGGACATATTTTGTCACATAATTATTACCCGATTCTCATTATTTCCATCCCTAACAAAACAAAAACAAAAAAAAAACAATTTCTAATTGGAGTCACCATTAACACATCATCCAATTAATTTTTTTACTAATATCCATGTCTTCTTATGGTTATGTTTTAAAAGTATTTTTAAAAAAAAATAAAAATTTTTATTTTTTTTATTTCAAATTAATATTTTTTTTATGTTTTTAGATATTTTGATGCACTAATGTTAAAAATAAAGTTTAAAAAATAAAAAAAATATTATTTTAATATATTTTTTAATGAAAAATACTTTAAAAAACAACCCAATCACACCTCTGAACACGCTATAAAACAGGTCATAAGATTAAAATTTGAAGGTGAGTTTTAACCGGATAACACCCACTAGACGAGGGATCTAGTTAGGAAGCTTTTCGAGTGATGGTTTGGGCACAAATTTGTCAAAAATATTATAAAATCGTGCACTTGTTTCCTGGAATCATTTTTTTATTGACTTACAGAGTAAAAGGATGGGTATCTCAGACAAAAGACAATTAATGTCTATGGGTGCAAGAAGAGTACTTAATTGATGGCAGACACGCAATCTTCCATCAAGTCAGTTAATAAATACATGACAACGTAGGTCATATCCTAGGAAGTAAAATTATTAAGGACTTATTATTATGATATTAAAATTATATATATAAAAAAAAAAAACTAAAACTCATCTTTCTTGGGCTAGACTCGTTGCACTATTAATTGCTATTGCATTCCATCACGTCTTTTCCCTTCATTTCAAGATTTAAATGGCCTACATACGGGTAAAATGTTCTTTCTTTAGGGGAGCTTCATTTGGTATTATTAAATGAATTGAGGTATAATAGTTTAAATGACATAAACACCTTTAATAAGTAGCCCAAAAGTCCAAAAGTTAAAGGATAAGAGGAGTTTTGCGTCATTTAAAAAAAATTAGTAAAATTACTTCGTTGCAATTAAAGGAGTCAAAGAATATTTTGGTATATATTTGTATCATAATTTTCTTCGTTATAATTGATATGAGTTTGGGGTAAATCAATCTTTTAATAAATAAAAAAATAAAATTGATTGGCACGTGCTACAATGAGTGGACACCGTCTAAGCCCTTTAGACAATATGTGCTATGTCTTTCAGTGGTAAAAAAAAATCCAATCATCTTGTCATCAAAAACGTCCGATGGTGGCAGCTGATGGGGTGATATGTGTAATGCGATTTATGATGGTTTTGTGTCGGTAAAATTTTTTTCCTTCTCCCCCTATTTTCTCTCTCCTCTCCTTGAAATCTATGCAAGCTCAGTCAAAATTCAGAGTTTGTCCTTCCATTTATTTGTTTTTTCAATTGTGGTTCTCTTTTTTTGGTTGATCTTTATTTGTTCTAGATTGTTTTTTTTTAATTTTATTTATTTGGTATTTATTCTTTTGATTGCTGTTTTTTATTTTTTTTCTTGATTTGTTCATTTTTTTTCAATTTTTCCTTTATTTCATTATTTTTTTAATTTAATTTTAGTTCTCATTCTTTTAATTGTTTTTTATATTATTTTCTTAATTTTTTCTCAATATTTTATTTCATTTATTTTTTTATTCAATTTTAGTTCTTGTTCTTTTAATTACTCTTTTTTTATCCTTTTCTTGATTGTTTTTCAATTTTTTCTCTTAACATTTTATTCAATTTATTTTTTTTTTATCCAATTTTAGTTTTTTTTTAATTGCTCTTTTTTTTAATCATTTTCTTATTTAATGAGGTTATCTTGTATCACGGGTTAGTGAAGTTGACCTGGGTTAATTAAAAAAATTTTAATTTTTTTTTAAATTGCATCCTGACATTAGGCTATTTCGGTCTTGAGCTTTTTTATTATATATATTTTTTCTTTCAATAGGGTTATATTGGGTCGCAATTCAATTAAGTGAACCCAAAGTGACACAGTTTTTTTTCAATGTTTTTTTATTTAACCTTGATTTTTTTTTCTAAGTCATTTTTTTAACAGATTAATTTTTTAATCCCAATTTCATATCGCGGTTGGTGGGTTAGTAAAGTGACCCCGGGTTGACTTGAGTTTTTTTATTCAATTTTTTTTTAATTAGGTTATTGGACCTTGGGTTTAATTTGTGGTTTTTTCCGCTTTTTATTCCACGGGGTATCCCATTTTCATACTCAAATATTTATCAAGTTAACCTGGTTTGATTTAAGTTATTATTTTTTAAACATATTTTTTTATTAAAAAAATTTAACTCAACTTGCATGCAGTGCAAACCAAAAAAAAAAGCTTTTATGCTAAACGAAATTTCAAATCAACTTATATATCAATCAAGATTAATTCTTTTCTTTAAACAATCCTAAAAACATACTCGATATTATCATTCTAGTACATTGAAAGAAATTTAATATTATATTTTTAAATAAACACGTGAATTATTAACGTGCAAAAATTGATGAAAGAATATCTTTTTAACCCTAAATTTTAAAAAATAAAACACTGCATTATTTTATTAAAGAACCCATCAAATATGCGCGTGGTGATTCTTATGAGCTCAGCGATCGAAGTTTCTGCAGTTCTAGCCTGCATTTGAAAGCTGCTTATAAATTTCCTGTCAAAGTTGCTTTGATGTTCAGTTTGGTTTTGACAAAATGCTTTGAATCTAAAAAGCCAAGCAATAGCGTTACGGTGACTAAGTTCTATCCAGATGTTGGATGCCTATATACGACACTCCAAGAGCAAATATAACCAAATATATGTTTATTCTATACAAGTAAGATCCCAATATTAATTTATATGGCCGACGTATATTCCAATTACTAGTCAGACAACATTCTAGTAGTCTAAAAAGAGCAGGCAAAATATATTTTCAAATCTCCATTCTCCCAGGACCCAAAGTAAGCCAATATTGCCCGACAGGCATTTACAATCTTCAAGCCGTTTAGCTAGCTGGTGATCATCACATTACAAACAGGAAAAATCCATCTTGTAGTGAATTAGTCGTTCCCAATAATCAAATTATGCATCTTCCGAGTTATACATGAGCAACAATCAAATTATGCAGAACAACATAGTTTAATTATGCTAGTTTTTGCTCAACACAACTTTTTTTTTATTATTATTAATTATGGGTGTTCAGACCAGTTTATATTTACCTTAATTAATTCTCTGAGACCTTGAAGTTAACGACCATGTAAGCCTTCAGTGACCCTGAGATTTGTGGCACTCGAACCGATATATAATATCTAGAAAATAAACTCAGAATTTGACCAATTAAACTACACCTCTCAAAATTTTACTCAACACAACTTGCACCTTGCTCAAATGTCCTTGTACTGATTTCATGTGCATGATATTGGGAAATTGTCGACACAATATATAAAGCCAGATGCTACCACTTCCATGTCCTAATTAAACGACTAATTATTACGATAATAAAGAGGATCGATCCATGGATTGTAAATATTAAAAAGAATAAATTCAAGGCAATTCATTGCTTCCCATAATTTAAAAGGGTGATTATCGAAGAAGGTTTGATATTTTATCGAGAGGAGAAAGGTGCTCTTGAAAATATCTAGTACAGAATTTGTCTCCCCCCCCTCCCCCGATAGAACCGTTCAAGAGGCGTACTCTCGGGAGAAACGAGGAAAACAACAGACGGTTGATGGGGCTAGGGATATAGTTTCGATAAGGGAGACCAAGTCGTCGGAGGGCCAGGATTTATTATTGTCTTGATTTATTTTATTTTGGAAGTCAACTGTGTGATGAATATAAAAGGTTTGATGGCCCTTTAAGAAGCTCTGGCCATTTGGGAACCACTCCAGGTAAAATTTTAAGACTATAATATGGAATAATGCAAATTAATCAGTTTAAATATAATTGTGTAGAGAAACATTTAAAGAAAAAACATAGCACCACAGCATGTGTTCTTCGGCGCTTACGGCACGTTTTGTTTTCGTTAAAACCCCTGTCATAATTCATTTAAGTTGCTCGTCAATGGTGAGATTCCTTAATATATATATATAATGTTCATCCTTTTTGTCATTAATTGATTATATAATTAAGTCATAAATTAAGGGAAAACTATGGAAGCTGGCGGAAAAAAGAATTGAATCTAAATGGTCGGAGGATTTTTCAGATTATTTAGTAATTTTGATATCTTGAAGCCTCCAGTAATAATAACGTTACTTCTTTTTAGACTAATTTTCTATTCTTTAATTTCCTTTATGCAATTGAAATTAAAGAAAAAAAGTTTAAGTTCTATATTTTTTAAATAAATAAACGAGGGTAATTCTTTTTATAATATTACTAATTTGTATTCAATTGACTAAAATTAAAAACATACATTCTCAATTGATAAAAAAAAAAAAAGTGCTATAGATGAATTTTATTTTGATGAATTGGTGAAATTAAAACACAAGCGAAAATAGCATGTTTTGCTTACTTTTTTTTTTTAATGAAACATGTAATATACAACCTTGACGTTGCTGTGATCTTATTTATATTATATCATCTATTTTAACTTTGTTTGATTTATACTTGATGGATTAATATTAAGACTAAATGCATACATCATGCACATCACCGATGAAATAATGAATTAGTGTGTGTTTACTTTTCAAAATATTTCTCTTTTAGATTTATTAAAATAATATTTATTTTTTAAAAATTATTTTCGATGTTAATATATTAAAACAATCAAAACACATAAAAAAATCCATTTTAAATATAAAAATTAATTTTTTAAAAACAATGTTTTGACCCTGATCTCAAATTCTAAAATGACTTAAAAACAAAAAATAAAGCAGCATTAGTCAAACACAATAGTTAAAAAAAAAAAAAAAAAAAAAAAGAACAACCTTCTGAGCACCTATGGGGGTGCTAACATGGTTTTTTTTTTTTCGATTTTATCATCATCAAGTGTGTTGGACAGCTGCGTTATTCTCTTCTAGCTCAACGCATGAAGAGTTGGGGAGTAATTCTGTCAAAAAAATAAATGTGTATTTTTTAAAAAAGGAAAGGCAGAAGAGGCTCCACAAATAACATGTAAACATGTGACATTTATTAATTTTATTCTAAATCCCTACCTAAAGATTCACTTGGTCGATCGTGCATGATCCATAATTTCATTTACATGGCATGATTTGTCATGACAGTTTGGCATGAAACACCGTCTTCTACAAGCTACAGCTACACAGGTTGCATGCACCATGTGTATTCTTCAATCATTATGGGTCGATCTGCCTGCCCTGCGCAAGCACCAGTATCCCTTCATGAATCCTCAGTTTATCTGTTTTTTTCCCCAGTTTTATCCAATGAAACAGGAGTTTAAACGAATGTGTTCATTATAAAAAGATGAAAAGATTTGAGCAAATCAAATGTTAAACTATTCAAGCTGAACCAGAGAACGTTAGTATGAACAAGATCAGATGCCGAAGAGCTCTTTGTAACATAAATTAATTCCCCAGTTATTATCGCTGATAGGGTTCCACCTTTTTAGATTTTGGAAGCTCAAAGGGGAAGGCTAGCTTCTCTTGACGCATGTACTGTCATGCTTTGTCCTTGAAGGGCCTTGGACCCACTTGATAACCCCGTTCCCTTCCCGGCTCTCGCATGCACTCCCTCCAACCACAACAAAGAGTAAAATAAAAAATATGGCCATAATGTTAGTAATATCCTGAGAAGATCCTTTTTTATTTTGATATTGAAATTTCAGAGGATGATATTAAATTTTTTAAAGCTCAATTACGGATAAAATTGTAAGAAAATTAAAATTTAAAATCAATTAAGGGTCAAATTAAATAAATTCAAAACTAAGAACTTTTTTACAAAAAGATGTATGAATTCAGGGGTTAAATTTAGCTAAAAATAAAGATGAAATTAAAGAAATTAGAAGTTTAAAGGTTAATTGAGGAAAAAATTAAAAATATCCATGATCAAGGACTAAGATGAAAAACACGTTGGAATCAAGGTGTGTTTTTTAAACTTGACAGGGGTGAAATTGAATTGCTTTTTAGATTCATAATTCAATTGAGAACTTACATAAATAATTGAAATTTGAGGGATTGAGTTAAAAGAGGAAATTTAAAACCTAATTTTACTTTAAATACCAAAACGACATTGTTTTATTTAAATGAAGCGATGTGTTTTGGCTACATTTTGACCAAAACGACTTCATTTTGGTCAACGCCAAGTAAAAAAAAGTCAGATGACACGTCATCTGGATACTATTAATTATCTTCTCCAATAAACCTGGAAATGGCAGCTCTAATGTCACCTTTCCAGCCTCCTCCTCCTCCTCCTCCCCCTCTCTCTCATACCTTCACTATACAAAAAAAGAAACATGCAACCCTTGTGACCTGACAATGCACTACACTCTCAAGTCGAAAACCGCTAATTTTTAACCTAAAAAGTCAATTTAAAAATGGTCTAAATCCCCTAACCCAATCAGCCTTATAACTTGGTTTTGTAAGACCAGGTTGTTGGTTTGTGGTCAACGAATGAGATCCTTTCAAGACGAATCAACAATCAAAAACCATGCTCACGAGACCCCTCATGCTCCTCTCACCTCCTATAAATAGGAGTAGATTTCATGCAAAAGAGGCGGGGGAGAAAAAACCAAAGAAAAACTACCCCAACACTAGCCTTTCTTTGAAAAAAAAGAGAAGGAAAAAAAACAGAAACCATTCCATTATGCTCGAAGTAAAAAAAAAAAGCCAACAAAACATCTCCTCCCTCTACACAGTAGCCTTATATTTTGGTAAAACCCAAAAGAAACGCACTCATGTACCAATCTCACCTCTGCATTGTGAATAACAACCCCTCCATTGCAGTCTCTACACTTCCCAAACAAGTACCTCCCCAAGACAGCAGCTGTTATGGACCATCAACAACTCAACTGTAAGCCGACCAACAACACCCTCATTCAACCCATATAAGTTTCTGCTCTCATTCTCTCTCATGTTATCTACTTTAGAGGCATGTCATAGCATACTAGTAACGTCAAAGAATAATTCACGTAACTGGCAGCAACCACTGGGTCAAGCCAGTGGTGGCTAAAATGGACTAGACCCTTGTTTCAGCCCACATCTAAAAAAAAGGTTAGTTAGGCCATTTTTTGGCCCAACAAAATGAGTTAGATCAAGCTTGAGCCTAACTCATATACGTGGGTTTAGGCCTCAAACCCAATAGGCCTATCCCATGTGGTTGGGTGTGTTCAACACGCCCCATTTTTCCTTAAGGTATAAAGCTTTGTATGGCTTCTTAGGATATGTTTTCCAAACACATCCTTAAAGAATTTTTTATGCCTCTGATATTAAGTTAAGGGAGCATTTGCTAAGCTTTTCCCTTTAGTTTTAATTTGTCTATATTTATGTGTATAGTCTAACAAACCCTTAAAAATAAAAAAGAATCTAAAAAAATTTAGAAAACATTTTGAAATTATTTGTGGGTCCTTCATGTGTTTTTCCAACATTTTTGTCTAATATCAAGTTGTAAACTTACGTTATAATATAGAGACCCGATATTAAAAAATACCTGATTTTTCTCTATTTTTTTTAAATCCTTTGTTTCAGAAAAAACAAAAGCATGTTTTTCTTCAAGAATTTCATTTAATATTGGGCTATAAACTTACACTGTAAAATAAAAAATACCCATTTTCTCTGAAATCTCAAAAGAATTCCTCATTTCAAAAACACAACAAATATGTTTTGTTTTCGTGCATATGATCAAATTATAAAGGTTTGTCACAAATTGTTTTATAAAAATCGTATTTTATCATGCAAAATACATATCATAACCAGTTTATGATTATCCATTAGGATTTGACTAAAATACCAAAAATCTCATAACAATTAATTTGTTTAATTAATATTCGGAGTATTAGGATTTAGTTATACACTTCAATATTTGAGGACATAAAATTATATTGTAAAGTATACCCTCAAGTATTAAAGATATAAAAGTAGAAAATAAATGCAATTCTAAAAATTAGGTTTTAGAATAGTTAGGATTTAACTCGATAAGAGATAAACTTGCTCGCAAAAGGAGATTTGTCTTGAACCTTATATTGGACCAACAAATAGAAACGTGATTTTAGATTAACAAATCACTAAACAATGCAGTTTATTATAGATAAAGTAAACTAAAAGTGATATATTTTCTCCTTACACAACTAGTTTTTTTATCTAAACTCTCACAGATCATATATTTTTTAGTGATCATGATATTAAATAAGAACCCCCTTTAATAATTAATTTATAATTAACTCAAATACCCTCCTTATGTTTTTTAAGACACAGCTCTGCATTTCAACGCCTCACGTCATAACACTCTTCATCAGAGATTTCATTTAGTCTTAAGACAATTGATTGTATATTATACTTTCGTGTGTTCTAAGACATCAAAGACAATTTCGAATTTGCTTTGTTTGATCAGTAACTTGATCGTGTACGTAAATTAAATGCTGTCATACTTATTTAGCAAAATCAGATTGGAGATATACTGGACAGTCAAAAAGCAACACCCGTGGTAGGAACAACAACCGTGCATGATAATTATAATTATATTATATAATAGAACTAGTAAAAGACTTTGGTATTTTACTGTTTCTTTTCTATTCAACAGCACTTAGCTGTATTGTGTATATTGTTACTTGAGTCGGGCCTTTTTTTTTTTTTTTATCCTTGCAAAATCATCTAGATACGAACTTTTTTTATTTCTTTAATTTTATCTCTTCATTTTATGTTAATACGGTTTTAAACATCATAATTTGTTACATTTTACAAGTTATAGTGTGTTCATATGATTTCAATAACTATCACAAAACTAATTAAATTGATGTTCTATAAAATTTGGTTTTATAAAGTAAAAAGAAAAATAATATGGATCAAATTTAACATAAAAACAAAAAAAATCTCCTTTTTAAATATTTATGGGGGTGTTATAAACAACAATTTGATCCTTGAAGTTTTTACCTTTTAATTTTTGATTTTTGAATTTTGAGAGTTTCACATTTTAATCCTAAAATCTAGTTATTTATTTTAAGTTTCAGTCTCTAAAATTTAAGAAGAAAGATAGTCACTAAAAAAAAGGAGGAGAGAAAATAGTTGGTTGATCATATTTTGACCACTAAAAAAACTAATCTTTGTGTAAATAAATTCGTCTTTGAGAGAAAGATTTAAAAAAGATGATGTTTGTTTTTGTCTTAAAAAGTAAATAGAACTTGCAAAGTTTTTTATTCAACTTGATTTTGGTTTTTTAAAGTGATAATATATTTTTTTAACAAGTTTATTGAGGATTTTAGAATGCTTCTTTAGTATTTTTAAGTGAAAATAAGTTGAAAAAATATATTTTTGGGATCAAGAAATTTGAATCCTGATTTTCTAGCCACTAGAAGTTATTGAAAAGTCAATTAAAAATAATTTGTCGGCTAATATATATATATATATATATATATATATATAGAAGCACTCTTGACTTTTTCTGTAATTTTTTTATTAAAAAAAGTGTCTTTTTAAATCAATTTATTAAAAGAATATTTAAGAGATTTTTCAATTAAATAATTGTTTTAATGAAAATTATAGATTTTGGGGATAATATTATTATAAATAATGATGCGGTAGTCTAATATTTATATTTAAAAAAATAATTTGCCCTTTGATATCGTCAATCACCAATGAAATTGATGTGATGTTAACTGAAATGACTATCCCGTCTTCATGCTGATGAAAAATGGTTGAAGAACAAATGATATAAGTCAACGATCGAGCTGAAAGGGCATGTAATTATTAGAACTGTGTAATAATGAATGACCTAGTGTGGGTCTCTACCTTTGTAGGGTTTGACCTTGAAATCATTCCCACAGGCACTCCATGCGTCTGGCAAAATTGAAACTTGAAAATATAACAGAGAGGAGGCCTTGGTTCTGGACTGGTTGTGTTTATACTATTATGAACTAAGCAAAGGAATTAATGAAAGGCAAAATGGGAGTCGACCGACGATCTGGTGGCCTTCCTGTGGGAGTACTAGGCATTGAAGACGGCCACTTTTGCATGGCCAAATCGGTGAAGACAATTTTTATCTTTACGACCTTTTTATATTTATTTTTTTAGAAACAATTAATTAATATGGGGCCTAATTTATTCCTCTGTGGGTGTTTTTATATTGATGAAAAATGAAGGAAGCCAATTCTAAGAAATAAACTAAGACATTTGTTTTACCTTATTAGAAAAACTATTTCTTAGTGTTTTGTTTCATTAATCCATGGTTTTCGGGAGAAGGAATCGAAGCCATGAGAAGGCAGCCGAGAGCTCCAAACTCAAACCATACGATGAAATACATGGTTTTCATGAAATCCATGTATTTCAAGTGATACGCAAGTTATCTTCTTTTTCAATGGGAGATTGCTTGTGTTTTCCAAAGTTTGGTGTGCATTGGTTCAGTCAGATACAAGTATATACAAGATGAGGACATGAAAGACTAGGCAAATGGCCTCTCTTTTTTCCTCCTCCTTTTGAAACCCGCAACGTGCTGGACCAGCATCTTTCAACTCTATGACAATTTTATTTTTTAGGAAGACTTTTTCTACATAAATTAATATTCTCACCAGAGCCCCATCCCATATGTCCCACCTGATTGTTTTGGCACTAGCAAAGAAAGCTTCCTCCTAATATTAAATAGAAAAGAAAAGAGGAGGATATAAACAAAAATGACCATCAGAAGAATAGACTAAAGAGAAAAGACCGCGAATTATTGCCACTAGAGAAACTAAGCATCTCCTTTGGGATTACAAGTGATCATACCCACCAATTTGTGTCCACCAGTGCTTTATTCTGGGTGGTGCAGTTTGTTTTTACTCCTTTTTCATTATAGAGATTCTTGAAAAGGAGCATGGCTTGTTTCAAGAATAAAATGATACAGGTGGAGGAAAAAAAAAACCATGGCTACACTTGTTCTTCAGCAACATCTATATAGCCTTTAGACTTTAATGCAGTGTAAAGGCTTTCTTGAGAAATGGTATTTGGTCGGATGCTTTGAATCAGCAGGCGCTGCAATGGCTTGAAATAATGGAGAATATGGAAAAGTGCACAAGATCCACTAGCCAAGTGGTGTTATCACACGTTGCCTGTCTTTGTCATTGATCAAGTTTCTTCTGTTTTTCTCATTTGATGGCCATAATTCTGCAACCAGTCGATACCCATCTAGCTACCTAGTTGGTTATGGTTCCATGTCCATAGGATGTTTTCGCTTTGTGTTTGGTTATGGCTCCATGTCCATAGGATGTTTTCGCTTTGTGTTTGGTTATGGCTCCATGTCCATAGGATGTTTTCGCTTTGTGTTTGGTTATGGTCATATCATATGAGTTATGTTTTCAATGAGGTTTTCTGCGTTTGATTTTTTTTTTAATTATTATTATTAATATGAATATTCAGTTAACTTGTGAATTTCTTGACTAATTTTACGGGTTCTAAATTTAATGATTATATAAGCTTCCAGCAGCACTGAGAAGATTCAAACTCATGACCATTGAAGAGCAAATCTAAGATCTGGCTAATTAAACCACCCCTCAGGATTCTGTATTTCATTTTCTTTGTGCATGTTTTGTCGGGAGGAGGATATCCAAACACCCCACGAATTAATTTGCAAGAAATTTATTATAAACTATCTATCTTATAATATATTCATTTGAATTAATCAAGACAGAGCTTATTTGAATTATATCGAAAACGAATTTAATTTAATGTAGGAGAAAAATGGGATTAAACAAGTGGATTAGCATGATAAAACAATAGCAAGAAAAGATAGAAGGTGTTAGAGCAAGGCATCAAAATGAGCACCTGCTTTTGATGTCAGATGTCCACTCCTTTGGGACACACTCCCTGTTTTATCTTTAACAATAAATGAAAAGGGAAGCCTCATGCATTTAAAACACCTATTCTTCGACCGGTTACATGTTGCTATCTTGCTGCTACTAACAAAATTGCTTGCATGATCCTCTACCCAAAAAAAAAAAAAAAAACGGGGGAGGGGGAATAAAAAAGAATGATATATACTTCCATTTTTGGGAAGGGACAAAAGTATAAAAAAAATTAAAAAATTGATGTAAGTAAGTGACTACATATACAATAAAAAGGCCACTCAAAAAGCATGATACATCCATTGTAGGAAGGGACAAAGGTTATAAAACAATGATGTAATTAAGTAACTACATTAAAAGAAACTAAAAGGGGCAGTTGTTTTACTATATTCGTTCTCTTATACATCATCTTATACATCATTTAAAATTGGAATAGTGATTTTTAAAAATTTTTAATTTAATCCTCAATTTTTTGTTTTGTACAATTAAACTCTTTTAGACCTAAATTAATAACAAACAGTTTTTTTTAAAGAGATGGTGAAATTGAAAAATAGAGGACCAAAGTGAAAAACACAGGCACAATAGGTGGCAGATTTGAATTTCATTTAGAAAATTTAGTTTGGTCCCCTATCTTTTTAACTTAATAGGTGATCAATCCCTTAAGTTTTTAAAAATTCAATTTTAATGTCAAACTTTATTTTGATCACTTTCAATAGAGAGATTTCACTGAATTCTAGCATAGAAAAAAAAGGTTTGTCATTGACATCTATTTCGATCACTAAAATTGTTAACTCAATAGGTTCCATCAGGTGAAGGGAGTCTTCTGATAGTTATTTTAAGCTTAAAAAACCAAATCTAGGTCCAGGATGAGATATTTTATTCGATTTAATTTTGTAGTTTGGATTGTTTTTTAGGCTTGCTAGGTTGATAGGTTGGTTTCTTGATGTTCTAAGAATATTTGTAGGGAGTTTTTGGGTTGAAAATGAGTTTTTTAAGTAAAAAACTCAGCCCTGATTTTTCAATCAGAATCTGAGCTGGTAGACAACATGTCGTTTGTTATTTTTTAAAAAAACATAAGGGCGGGCAATAGATCGTTCACTTCTTTAAATAAAAAAAATAGCAAGGTCATGCACACGAGCCTAGACTTGAAGGCCCACACATCTTTGATTTTCCTTTCAAAGGCCCCGGGTTCGCTACTAGGCTTCCTTTCAACCCTTTTTTTAATATATTTAAGTTATATATGAATTTAAAAAAAAATATTAAACCCAATTAATTTTATAATCCGAATCATAACTTCGATGAGTTAAGTCATATCACTCAAGCTATTTTTATACATTTTTTTCTTCAATTAAAAAAAATATAATTTCACTTTTTATTAAGAATGATTTGTCTTTACTATCTTATTCTTACATGTCTTCTTTTGAATTAACGATTTCTCTTCTTTCGAAATTAAAATGATACCTTTTCAGAATCTAAACTAAACCTAAATCGATCCCAAATTTGGTTATCCGTTGGCCAACATTTAACTCTCTGTTTCACGACGCATTCTCTGCCGTAGCTGCTGATAATCGCAACGCATGATCACTTCTACTGCCTGCTAATAAATATCCAACTGTTGGCGAATCAATCGCATTGAAGCATCTTATAAGTTTTGATCTCGAAGGAAGAGGGGCTGACAGGGACAGAGGCCCTGCAAGGAAAGCAATCTTTTTCGGCCACCTCCTTTAGTAAATTAGATTTTTAATCTTGAGAATAAAAAAAAAAACATTTGACCGCTTCTAAGATTTTTTTTCTGTAATTTGACTCCGACAAACTAAAATTCTTTGCTCTGTCCCTGCCTGAAACAAAATAAAGGTAAGAATTTAGATCATGAAGTGAAAAACCCACGATTCAAAATCCCTTCTTTTGTTTGAAATTGAAAGACTTGCTGCTTGTTTTGTGGCTTTGCAACTTGTGGTTGGATTTGAGGCTTCGGTGCTTGAGGTTTTTGTTCTTCTTGCTGCGAAAGAGAGGACTTGGCGAAGTGGGAAAGTCGTAATCTTATGGCCAGCAAATGGGTCTTCGAGGGAATGATGGAATGGGATTTGGTTCTAAAATGGAATTCACAATTTGAATGGAGAATCGGAGCGCCAATGTTGATTGTTTTTTCATGATGTTTGTCGCTCTCAGTGTTTGAAATTTTAGATGAAAATATTCTTTATCATTTTTATTTATGAATCCCAGGTTCTATTTTTTTTTATTTTCTCTTTGTATTTATCTTTTTTTTTTAAAAAAAAAACCCAATAAATAACTTGTAGAATTTATCACTCGACATCATCATCCACATCGTAAAGTGTTATCTTGTGCTTTAATAAATCAGGTGGCTACCGGAGTAACACTGCTGGTAAGTCCAAAGAGGTACAAAATAACAGTCGTTGGTTTCAAATCATGGATCATGCGCATTTGATTTACTATTATTTCGTCAAAAATTGTGGATTTTCTTACCAAACCCCACT